>OGXH01000892.1_pt1 | contig 22168 bp, 17 predicted proteins | sample 1576241 | NCBI WGS metagenome assembly OGXH01 (sample SAMEA3541529, study PRJEB24748) | human gut metagenome | biome: human gut; feature: human-associated habitat; material: faeces | place: China | collected 2012
ACCCCGCCTCGGCAGTGACGGCCACGGTCCAAGCGCCGTTGTCGCCCTCTTTGGCAGCTACATACAGTCCATCGGGCATCAAGTGGAGGTCGGGAGCCTCCCACAGTTCCACATTGCGGTACAGGCCCGCACCGGAGTACCAGCGGGAGTTGGGGTGGCGCAGATTGCAGCGGACAAGAACCTCGTTCTGGCCCTCATGCAGCGCGTCGGTGATGTCGAACCAGAACGACGTGTAGCCGTACTTCCATTGGCCGACTTCGGTGCCGTTGACGAAAACGGTCGTATCCATGTAGGCCCCGCCGAACCAAAGCATGCGGCGGGTGCCGGATACATCGGTGACAAAGAAATATTTGCGGTAGAACAGCGTGCCATCGCGGTACAGATCGTCCGCGTGGCGAATCTGCCAATCGTGGGGCAGGTCGACGGGGGTGAACTGCGCGTTCCAAGGCAGCAGCTCGGTATCCGGCGCGCAGGCGGCAAACAGCCAGTCGACGCTGAAATCGGTGCGTTTCATAAGGAACAGCTCCTTTTCATAAGGGTAAGGGGATGTGACGGGAAGTGCCGTGCAGGTCCGACATGGCCGTGTCGGGCACACACGGTGCGCCCCGTCACCGGGGCGCGGTACTTGCGTACCATAAACAGCAAACCGGGGGCAGCCCCATGTTGTTACGTGAGGCTGCCCCCGGCAGTTGCATCACTGTCGCAGGGACAGTCAGTTTCCAAACAAATTACTTGCTTGCGTTGTAGGTGTCGTTGTACATATCAACGATGTTCTGCATGTTCTGGGCTTCTACCTCAGCAACGTAGGTATCCCAATCGTTGTTGATGTCGGCCTGATTCATGGCAAACTTGCAGGTCCAAGCGTTGACGGTATCGGTCATGGGGGTGCCCCACAGGTTCAGCATCTCCATCTGATCCTCGTCGAAGGTAACGGTGGGATCCAGCGGGCGCAGCTTGCGGTACTGGCCCTGACGGTCGTAGAAGTCACGCAGATCCTCGCTGAAGTTGCTGGTCAGCAGCTCGGTGTTGCCGGAATACATGAAGTTGCCGCAGGCGTAGCCCAGCTCTTCACGCAGGTCGATCTGATCGTCGGAGGTCTGTGCGATGGACAGGCCGTTGCAGTAGTAACCGGGGGTCAGGCTGTAGGTGCCGTCGGTGACGGTGTAGGTCTCGCCCTCTTTGCCCCACTTGGTCAGGGTCAGGCCCTCGTCAGAGTACCACAGCCAGTCAACAAAGCGCATCATCTTGATGAACTCGTCCTCGCCCAGCTCTTTCAGAGCGTTGGAAGAGATCATGATACCGCACTCAAGGCGCTGGTTCTCGGCCTGATAGTCGGATGTGCCGATGGGAACGAGGGTACGGTACAGCTCGTAGTTGCCCTCGCCCAGCTGCTCCTTGATTTTGGAGTCCTGGGTGGCGTACTGGGCACGGTTAGTGGACATGATGACGGTCTCGCCGCGGTAGAACTTGTTCAGCGCGGTGTCGTCATCCTGGGTCCAGGTCTCGGGGTCAAGGACCTTGTTCTGGACGAGCTTCTGCAGGACAGTGTAGGCCTGCTTGTATTTGTCGGAGACAGAGCCGTCAACGAAGGAATCGCTGTCGGCGTCATAGACCAGACCGTAGTTGGTGGTGATGGCCCAGCCGGTGTTGATATCGTAGGAGGCACCCAGTAGCTTCAGCAGATTGCCGCCCTGACCGTAACCGGAGGTCTGGCCGCACCACATATCGGACCAGATGTAGTCATTCTCGCCGCACATGCCCTGCTCGACCATGTACTTCTTGACGCCGATCAGCACGTCGGCGAACTCGTCCCAGGTCCAATCCTTTTCCAGCTCGGCGACATCGTAGCCGGCAGCGTCAAAAATGTCCTTGCGGATGAGGAAGGTGTAATCCTGCAGAGAGGTCTCCTTCAGGCCGGGCAGGCGGTAGTACTTGCCGTCGGCCTGCGTGATGGTGGCCAAGTCGTCCTGCATGTTGTACTCCTCGACGAAGTTGGAGTAGTTGGGCATATACTGGACATAGTCGGAAACGGGGACAACGCCGCCGCCGGTGACATACGCAGTTTCAGAGTAGATCTTGGGGATGATGTAGGGGGAAGTGCCGGAAGAAACGGCCAAGGAAACCTTATCGGTGTAGTTGGAGTTGTCAACGACGGTCAGTTCCAGATGGACGTTGGTGGCATCCTCGATGGCCTTAAAGACGCCCTCGCTGATCCACTTGTCGTTCATGGGATAGGCGGGGTTGTCGTTGAAGAACATCGTGTAGGTGACAGGCTCGTCAGAGTGGAAGTGCTCGCCGTACTCATAGCCGAGGTTCGACTCGTCCGCAGCAGCGGTGTCGGTGGTAGCAGTGCTGCCATCGGTGTTGGTGGTGCTTGCAGCCGTGGAGCTGCCGGAGCCGCCGCAGGCAGCCAGAGACAGCACCATGCCGGTAGCCAGCACGAGGGATGTGAGCTTTTTCATGTTTCGTAACCTCCATTACGTTTTTTCCTGCTCCCCGGAAGGCCCTGGGAAAACAGGTGTTTTCTTTCATCCGGCGCCGGAGTCGGCGTCGGTTTTAAGACAGTGGAAAAACGGGACGCAGAGCACTAACGCGAAAACGTTAGCCCTTAACGCCGCCCAGCATCATGCCCTGCACGAAATACTTCTGGATGAAGGGGTAGATGCAAATGATGGGAGCGGACGTCAGCACCATGGCGCAGGACTTGATGTTGGAAGCGATCTGCATGGCGTCGCCTGCATCAGCACTTGTGCCGGAAGCGCTGCTGATGAGCTGGCGCAGATAGTAGGCAACGGGCCATTTCGTGGTCGTATCCAAGTAGAGGAAAGCATCAAACCAGTCGTTCCAGTACTGGACGACGTAGAACAGTGTCATGGTGGCAATGATGGGCTTGGACAGGGGGATGGCGATGCGCCAGAACACGCCCCACTTGTCCAGGCCGTCGATCTCGCCGGCTTCTTCCAGCTCACGGGGAAGAGTGAGGAAGAAGGAACGCATCAGGATGACGTAATAGGTGGAGATCATGCCGGGCAGGATGAAGGATGCCACGGTATCGCGCAGACCCAAGGAAACCATCAAAATGTAGTTGGGGATCATGCCGCCGCCAAAGTACATCGTGAAAATGATGAACTTGTTGATTGCCTTGCCGCCGTACAGCTCCGCCTTGGAAAGGGGATAGGCCAGCAGGGCGCTGAACAGCAGAGCGCAGACCGTGCCAATGATGGAGTACACAATGGTGTTGCCGTAATAGGGGATGAACTTGCCGTCGGTGATGACGTATTTATATGTGGAGATGTTGAAGTCCTTCGGGATCAGGCCGACTTCGCCTGCAACGATCGCCTCCGTAGAGGAGAAGGACTGGGCGACCAAGTACAGGAACGGGTAGAGCATCGCAACGCTGATCAGCGTCAGGATGATGGCGTTAAAGACCTTGAACACGCGGTAACTGGCGGATTCCTTGATCTTCATGGGGCCCATAGTAGTTGCTTTTGCCATTATTTTATCCTCCTAATTACCACAAACCGCTGCCGGTCAGCCAAGAGGAGACCTTGTTGGCAACCGTGAGCAGGACCAGGTTGATGACACCTTGGAACAGGCCGACGGCCGTTGCGTAGCTGTAGTTGCCGGAGCCAAGGCCCATGCGGTAGACGTAGGTGGCGATGATGTCGGCCGTCTCATAGGTGGTGGGGGTGTACAGCAGGAAGACCTTCTCGAAAGCGGCGGAACCGCACAGGCTGCCGATGTTCAGAACCAACAGGGTGGAGATGGTGGGCAGGATGGCGGGGATGGTAACGTGCAGGCACTGCTGGAAGCGGTTTGCGCCGTCCAGCTCAGCAGCCTCGTACAGTTCGGTGTTGATGCCGGACATGGCAGCCAAGTAAAGGATGGTGCCCCAGCCGAGGCCCTGCCATACGCCCGTGGTAACAAAGATCGTCGTGAACCACTCGGGCAGGGAGATGAAGGTGATGGCCTCGCCGCCCAGCTTGGTGATGAGGTTGTTGATGGGACCGCTGGTGGACAGAATCTCGCGGACCATGCCCGCAACGATGACCATCGAGATGAAGTGGGGCAGGTAGGAGATCGTCTGCACAATCTTCTTGAAGTGAACATTCTTGACCTCGTTCAACAACAGGGCGAAGATCAGCGTCAGCGGGAAGCTGATGATCAGATACTTGAAGTTCAACAGCAGTGTGTTCTTGAACGCACGCCAGAAGTTCTGATCCTTCATGAACTGGTTGAAGTACTTCAGGCCGCTCCATTCATCGCCGAAGATGCTGCTGCCGGCGCGGTAGCGGCGGAACGCAATGATGTTGCCGAACATCGGGATGTAGCGGAACACGATGTAGTACACAATGGGAATGAACATCATTGCGTACCATTGCCAGTACTTTTTAATGTGCTTCATCGCGGCACCCTGCTTCTTGACAGTGGCCACAGAAGCGTCTTTTTGTGCGGTCTTGGGCATGGTTCAGTCTCTCCTTCCTAACATCAATCACAGGTCAAGGGCCTGCGTTGCGGACTGGGTGACGGTCAGCTTTGCGGGGGCCTGACCCATCAGCGCTACGCTGCGGGCATCAGGCTGGGAAGCACCGACATAAACGCTGTAGCTGCCTGCCTCAACGATCGGCGTGCCTTCCTCATTGCAGAGGGCGAAGGCGGCCAGCGGCAGGTGAATTTTGACCTGCTTCGTCTCACCGGGCTGCAGCTCGACCTTGGCAAGGCCTTTCAGCTGGGCGTTCGGGGTGTTCTCGCGCTCGGCCTTGACGTAAACCTCCACGCTCTCGCGGCCCGCAACAGAACCCTCGTTTGTGACGTCCACCGTCACATCGAGGCCGTTGGAGTCCGCCTCATTCGCGCTGACAGCAGCGTTCTTGAAGCCGAACTTCGTGTAGGACAGGCCGTAGCCGAAGGGGTAAAGGGCTTCCTTCTCCATGTAGCGGTAGGTGCGGCCCTTCATGGCGTAGTCGGTAAACTCCGGCAGGTCGCGGTCGCTGTGGTAGAAGGTGACGGGCAGTTTGCCCTGCGGGTTCGTCTCACCGAACAGAGCGCGGGCCACAGCCTCGCCGCCACGGGCACCGGGATACCAGGCTTCGAGAATGGCGTTTGCGTGCTCATCTGCATAGTTGACAGCCAATGCACTGCCGCCCAGCAGAACCAGAACAACAGGCTTGCCGCTCTCAACACAGGCTTTCAGGACTTCCTCCTGATGGCCAGGGAGCTTCAGGTTCGGCTTGTCGCCGCTGGCGAACTGGTTGCCCTTGTCGCCCTCCTCACCTTCAAGGCCGGAATCCAGACCGAGGACTGCGATAACGACATCGCTCTCCTCGCAGACGCCCTTGACCTCGCTCATCAGCTCGTTGGACTCGGCCAAGCCGTGGATGTTGTCGGCGTAGAGGTGGCAGCCCTGCGAGTAGCGGACTTTCACATCGTCGCCGAGGTAATCTTCAATGCCCTCCAGCACGGTGGTGTAGCGGGAGGCAGTGCCCTCATAGTTGCCCAACAGTGCCTTGCGACTGTCGGCATTGGGGCCGATGACGCCAACGGTGTGCAGCTTGGACTTGTCCAGCGGCAGCGTGCCGTCGTTCTTCAGCAGCGTCATGATGCTGTCGGCGACTTTCAGGTTCAGAGCCTTCATCTCGGCGCTGTCGACAACGTCGTAGCCAACCTTATTATAAGGAACCTGATCCTCGGCGTCAAACATACCCAGACGCATGCGGGTCACATACAGGCGGGTCAGGCTCTCGTCGATCTTCTCCTCGGAAAGCTTGCCCTCGGCGACGGCCTGCTCAAGGTAAACGTAAAGGTCGCCGCAGTTCAGGTCGCAGCCGTTGTTGACGGCCAGTGCGACGGACTCTACAGGGCCGTCCGTGACCATGTGACCGGTGTGGAAGTCCTTGATGGCCCAGCAGTCGGAGGTAACGTGGCCGTCAAAATGCCACTTGTCACGCAGGATATCCTTTAGCAGGGTCTTGCTGCCGCAGCAGGGCTCGCCATTCGTGCGGTTGTACGCACCCATGACGGCCTCGACACCGGCTTCCTTGACCAGTGCGCGGAATGCGGGCAGGTAGGTCTCCCACAGGTCCTGCTTGGAGACGATGGCGTTAAAGTGGTGGCGGTCGCTTTCGGGGCCAGAGTGTACGGCAAAATGCTTGGCGCAGGCGGCGGCCTGCAGGTAATCGGGATCGTTGCCCTGCATACCCTCAACAAAGCGGACGCCGAGGCGGCTCGTCAGGAACGGATCCTCGCCGTAAGTTTCGTGGCCACGGCCCCAGCGGGGATCGCGGAAGATGTTGATGTTGGGGGCCCAGACGGTCAGACCCTTGAAAATGTCGCGGTCGCCGTGGGCGCGGCACATATTGTACTTGCCGCGAGCCTCAACGCCGATGGCGTTGCCGACCTGCTCCATCATGTCCTCGTCAAAGGCGGCGGCCATGCCGATGGCCTGGGGGAAGACGGTGGCAGTGCCCGCGCGGCCGATACCGTGGATGCCCTCGCTCCACCAGTTGTAAGCGGGGATGCCCAGACGCTCGATCGCGGGAGCCCAGCTCAGCATCTGGCTGACCTTCTCGTGCAGGGTCATCTGCGCAACGAGGTCGGCCGCACGCTTGCGGTACTCAGCCTCTTTAGCGGGATTCTTGGTTCTCTTCATAATGCTTTCTCCTGTTCTTCCGTGTCCTTTACAGAACTCCGAAGCCTAAAATGGTGAATACTTTGTCCGTGCCCGGCTCCTGCATCTTGATTTCGATGTGGTGCCGCTGCGCGGTTTCTTCCTTTAAGATAATGGCCGCATGGCAGTGGGTCCAACCGGCCTGCCGCGGGTCGTAGGCCGCGACCTCTTTGCCGTCTACCGTGACGACTGCCGCGCCGAACTCCTTGCTGCCCGAATCCTTAAAAACGAGCTGGATGCTGCGGCAGGTGATGTCCATCGTGAACGGCTTGTCGCCCGCGCCCTTCTTCCAGTTGTGGGGGAACTCGGGGGTGTTGACATCCTCGAAGTCGAAGGGCACGCTCTGTAAATCGGTGTCCGTCTCGGTGAAGCAGCCGGGGTCGATGACCGCGTCAAAGGGGTTCACACTGCGGTCCAGCAGCTTCGTCTCGGCAAAGTCGAAACCGTAGTAGGGGGCGAGCTCTTTCGGGGCAGGCCCTTCCTGCTGCTTGTCCAGCCGGTCCAGCATATACATGAGGCAGTCCCGCATGATGCGGTGCCCGCTGTTGGAGGGATGGAACACATCGTAGAAGTACTGGCGGCGGGTGATGACGCTGCGCTCACCGACACCAACGCGGAACTGCGGGCTGACGGCGTCCAGCACATTGACCATCGGCAGCTCATGCCGCCAACCGATGGGAGCCAAGCGATCCTTCAGGTTCCAGTCGTTGGCAAAAACGCTGAACAGCATCACAACGGCGGGCTCATTGGGGGCTGACCAGATCTTTTGGATCAGGCTTTCGTGCATCAGGCCCTTCGTCTCGTCAGCTTCGTCGTTGACGGCGAACTCAACGATGATCAGATCGGGCTGCACCGCACCATCGCGGGTGATGTCGCGGTCATAGCGGATGATGCCGAGCTGGCAGGGCGTGCCGCCGACGCCCGCTTTGATGTAGCGGACATGTGCGCCGTGGTCGGGTGTGTACCTTTCGCAGATGGCCTCATAGGTCTTGCGCGCGTAGCACATTTCCTGCGAGGGAACCGCACCCGCGCCCTGTGTGATGGAGCCGCCCAGGAAGGCGATCGTCGTGGGCTTGCCATCGCGGAGCTGCTGCAACACACGCTTGATACGGATATTGTTGCCGGTGCTCAGGCAGCTGCGGGCGATCATCTCGCCGTAGGCGGGCGTATCGAAAGCCACGGGCGGGTCGGGGTCAACCTCGGGGACTGTGTAGCCGTCGTTCAAGTAGAGCTTGACGGTGGCCGTGGCGATGTCCTTCGGTTTGACGAGCTCGAACAGAAACTCCTGCGGCGTCTCGTCGCTGTCGGACCACTGCTGCTCATCCATGACCATGATGTGCTCGGTGCCATCGGTGGTAATCTTCATACTGTTGCGGCTGCCGCCGCTGCCCAGTTCCCCGGAGAAGCCGAGGGTGAAGGTCACGACCTTGTCGGGCAGGTCGCCGACGATGCTGACGCCGACGCTGTGCACGAGCTTGCGGAAGCCCTTGGCCGTGCGGAGCATTTCCAGAATGTTCTCATCGTCAATGCCGCCGACCATCTTGGCGAAAGTTACAAGGCGGTCACCATTGATATAAACGGGGTGGCGGCCTACGCCGTCATTGCTCGGCAGGCCGCCGACCGGCTTGTCCAGCAGCACATAAAATCCCGGGCGTTTGGCCGTTGGGTCCTTGGGTGCGATCTTGTCCAACACCGTTTTCTTCACTCTTTTCTGAATTGTCTGTGTCTTATGTTTGGTGAGCTCATCACAGGCCAAACATATCATCTGCCGTTATTATACCGCACTCCGAGAATGCACGCTTCTCATTTTTTGCTATGTATCTTATCAATATCTGCTGTTTTTACAGGCTTGTTGATTGTTTTTTGTGCAATGTGCTAGAAAGAAAAACACAGTTTTTGTGCGATTCGAGAAATGAATTGTAACTTTCGTGTCATCATTATGGATAAATGGTGCATAATGTGCTGCGAATTTTTCCTACCTGCTGCGCTTGTTCGGCATCACCAAAATTTGCACAGCCTGAAAAATAGCACAAAATAAGCATTGCAAAAGCCGAAAGTCCCGAAAACGACGGGGCTTTTCTTGCAATAAGTGGAATGCAGGGGTGCTGTATTTATGTTGCCTTGTTGAAAATCGAGCCCGGTACCCCCTTGATTTTGCCGCTGCAACCTGCTATATTGAGCCAAAACTGAACAACGAAAGGGGCCGATTTATGGCAGCAGTCACCCTGCCCACACACTATTGCAACGTTTTTGCGGAGCTGGGCTATGCGCAGGCGGAGATCAACGCACGCATTGAAAATGTACAAATGATGGAGAACGGCAACCGAACAACAGACAGCACAAAAGCACCCCCTGCACCAAAAGCACAATGCTTTCCGGTGCAGGGGGTGTTGTGGTTCAGTTCAGCCGGTCAGCCAAAACCATCAATCTTCGATCGTGATTTTGGTGATGACAGGCATCTGTTTGGGCTTGTTCCAGGTTTCAGGGCCGTAAGTGGGCTGGTTGGCAATGGCGTCCAGCACATCAAAACCGCTCTCCATTTCGCCAAAGGCGGCGTAACGGCCGTCCAGCTTGGCAGCATCCTTGTGAACAACAAAGAACTGCGTGCCGGCGGTATCAAAGTCATCATCGCGCGCCATAGAAAGGGCACCGCGGATATGCTTGAGCGGGTTGTTGACGCCATTTTCCGTAAACTCGCCCTTAATATGCCAATCACTGTCCGTCATGATGTCATTGTCCGGCGAACCGCCCTGAATGACATAATCCTTAACGATGCGGCACCAACACAAACCATCATAAAAACCGCTGCGTGCAGTTTTCACAAAGTTTGCCACGGTGAGGGGGGCATATTCCGGGTACAGCGTAAAAACCATAGTACCAAAGTCCCTGGTTTCAATCGTGCAGCGCATTAGCCGACCTTCACATCCTTGAAGAACAGGTTGCCGGAAGCAGTCATGTAGAAACCGCTGATGTTGTCATGCATCAGGTAGTTGTTGGACTTGTAGTACAGGGGCAGAACAGCGTAATCGTTGGAAACGATAGCGTCAGCCTGCAGGGTCAGCTCAGCAGCCTTGGCCGGATCGTTCTCAGCCTTGACCTGCTCAACCAGAGCGTCATAATCGGCGTTGGAATAGAACAGGTTGTTGGAAGAATCGCCGGTCTTGCACAGGGGCAGGAAGCTCATGGGGTTCACGTAGTCAGCGCTCCAGCCCATGGCAGCAACCTGATAGTTGCCTTTCTGAACGTCGTCATAGAAGATGCTCCACTCGTTGGAGGAAACTTCAACATTGATGTTCAGGTTGTTCTTCAGCATTTCAGCCATAGCTTCAACGACCTTCTTGACGGTGTCGTTGTCGTAGTAGCTCAGGGTCAGAGTGGGGAAGCCTTCGCCGTTGGGGTAGCCAGCCTCTGCCAAGGCAGCCTGGGCGCCCTCAACGTCAGCGGTAGCGGACAGGCCAAAGCTTTCGCGGCCTTCGGTGATATCCTTGCCATCAACAGAGTAGCCGGGGGCCAGGAAGCTGTAAGCGGGCTGTGCATCGACCTGCACAACGTTGTCGATGATGGACTGACGGTCGATGGCCAGGCAGATTGCCTTGCGGACCAGAACGTTGTTCACAGGCTCGGCAGAGCAGTTGAAGTCATAGTAAACAGTGCCGTAGCTGGGGCTGGTCTGCACACCGGCATTCTCGGCCTTCAGGCGGGCAAAGTCAGAGGAAGGAATGCTGGCAACGCCGTCAACCTCGCCGGACTCGTAAGCGGTCAGAGCAGTTGCCTGATCCAGAACGTAGCGGAAGGTGACCTTCTGCAGGGAGACATTCTCAGCATCCCAGTAGTTCTCGTTCTTTTCCAGAATGACGTTTTCGTTCATGCTCATGCTGGCGATCTTGAAGGGGCCGTTGCAGATATAGGTATCTGCTTCGGTGGACCACTTGTCGCCGTTGGCTTCAACGGTGGCCTTCTGAACAGGGGAGAAGGTCCACATGCTCAGGATGTCGATGAAATAGGAGGTGGGCTGGATCAGGGTGATCTCCAGGGTCTTGTCGTCCAGAGCCTTCACGCCCAGGTCGTCAGCGGTGGCGGTGCCGTCGTAATACTCCTGAGCATTCTTGATGTAATCGGTAGCCATGCTGACGTACTGTGCGGCGGTGGCCGGGGTCAGAACGCGCTGAATGGTGTAAACGTAATCTTCAGCGGTCAGGTCGCTGCCATCGCTCCACTTCAGGCCGTCGCGCAGGTGGAAGGTGTAGGTCAGGCCGTCGTCGCTGATATCCCAGCTTTCAGCGTTGCCGGGAACCAGGGTGCCGGTGCTGTCATAGGTAACAAGGCCTTCGAAGCAGTTGATCAGAACATACTGTGCGAAGGAGTTGTTGGTCACGCTCGGATCCAGGCCGTCGGGAATGTTGTTCAGAACAAAGGTCAGTTCCTGGGCGGCATCACCGGTAGACTCGGAGGAAGCGGTGGTGGAAGTTGCTTCGCTGCTGGCAGCAGAAGAAACATCGGAGATGTTCTGGGGCTCATTGGAAGCGCCGCAGGCGCTGAGCAAGGAGACCGCCAGCGTGCCGGCAAGAGCGGCACTGATGACTTTCTTTTTCATGTGTATCCCCCTCGAAAAAAAATAATGTATGTTTGCCGTTTCTTTGCACCGGCAGGGCGCAGCAAACCGGGCAGGGGAGCCAAAACGGAACAGCACCGTGTTGCATATCCCGCTTTGGCCGCCGGTACCCGTTTGCGGCAGGCTGCCGGAACAAGAAACGGAGAAACCAAAATAAAAAGGCTTAATACAGGTGGCAGGCCACAAAATGGCCGGGTGCGGCTTCCTTCATGGCCGGGGTCTGCTCGCTGCAAATGGGCTTTGCATAGGGGCAGCGGCCACAGAACCGGCAGCCGGGTTTCGGGTTGACCGGGCTGGGCAGATCGCCCTCCACACCGGCGCTCGCATGGGCGCGGGCCAGCTTGGGGTCCGCGATGGGAATGCAGCTCAGCAAGCCCTTGGTGTAGGGGTGCAGCGGGTTTTTGTAGATCTCTTCGGAATCGCTGCTTTCCACCAGCTGGCCCAGATACATCACGCCGATATCATCCGAAACGTAACGCACCATCGAAAGGTCGTGGGCGATAAACAGGTAAGAGGTACCTTCGGCCTGCTGGTAGTCACGCAGCAGGTTGACGACCTGCGCCTGAATGGAAACGTCCAGTGCGGAGATGGGCTCATCACAGATGACCAGCGCGGGGTTCAGCACCAGGGCGCGGGCAATGCCGACGCGCTGGCGCTGACCGCCGGAAAACTCGTGGGCATACCGTCCGGCGTGTTCTGCCGTCAGGCCAACGCGGTTCAGCATGGCAAAGACTTTTTCGTCAACTTCCTGCTTGCTTTTGCAAACATGGTGGGCTTTCAGCGGCTCGGCAATGATATCGCGCACCGTCATGCGGGCGTTCAGCGAAGCATACGGATCCTGGAAGATCATCTGCATGTTGCGGCGCACCGGCTGCATCTGGCGGGGCTTGAGGTGGGCAATATCCTGTCCGTTGAAGATGATCTTGCCCTGCGAAGGCTCATAAATGCGGATGATGGTGCGTGCGCAGCTGCTTTTGCCGCAGCCAGACTCGCCAACCAGGCCAAAGGTGCGGCCGCGGCGCAGCGTAAAGTTGACGTCATCTACTGCATGAACTTCCGCGTGCGGGCCGACAGAAAAGAATTTTGTCAGGTGCTCTACCTGAAGAATGGGCTGTTCCATTAGTGTGCCTTCCTTTCGGCTTCTGCCAGTTTTTCATGCAGAGGATTGCCCTCGGCCGGGGCGTCCGGCTGCAGCAGCCAGCAGCGTGCCTGACGGCTGCCAACCTGGACAAACGGCGGGCACTCGGCTGCGCAGATGTTGCGCGCAAACTGGCAGCGGGAAGCAAACGGGCAGCCCTTGGGGGGCTTGGTCATATCCGGCGGGCTGCCGGGGATGGACTGCAAGCGCTCGCTCTTATCCTTGGTCAGGCCGGGGATGGAGGCCAGCAGGCCCATGGTGTAGGGGTGTAGCGGGTTTTCAAACAGATCGTTGATCTCCGCTTCCTCCATCACAAGGCCGCCGTACAGAACAACAACGCGGTCGCACAGCTCAGCCACAACGCCCAGGTCATGGGTGATAAAGATGATGCTGGTGCCGTATTCCTCCTGCAGGGAGCGCATCTGTTTCAAAATCTGGTGCTGGATGGTCACATCCAGGGCGGTGGTGGGCTCGTCCGCAATCAGCAGGTCGGGGTGGTTGGCCAGCGCCATGGCGATCATGACGCGCTGGCGCATACCACCGGAAAATTCATGCGGGTAGGATTTCAGCCGCTTTTCGGCTTCGGGAATACGTACTTCGCGGAACAGCTCCAGCGTGGCAGCCTGCAGCTCGTCGCGCTTCATCTCCGGGTGGTGTACATGGATCATTTCGGCAACCTGTTTGCCAACAGGAATCAGCGGATTCAGGCTGGACATGGGGTCCTGAAACACCATGGCGATCTTCTGGCCACGGATTTCGCGCATCTGCTTATCGCTGACTTTGGTCAGGTCGGTGCCTTCAAATTCAATTTTGCCGTTTTTAATGCGGGCAGTATCGGCCAGCAGGCGCAGGATGGACATGGAAGTAACGCTTTTGCCGCTGCCGGATTCACCGACAATACCAAGGATCTCGCCTTTATGCACTTCAAAGCTGACGCCGCGCACAGCCTGCACTTCGCCGGAGGAAGTCATAAAGGAGGTTTTCAGATCCTCTACCTTCAAAATCGTCTCGCTCATTTTGCTCTCCTTACTTCTTCAGCTTCGGGTCCAGTGCATCACGCAAACCATCACCGACAAAGTTAAAGGCAAACATGATCACACAAATCATCAAAGCAGGGATCAACAGCTCGTGCGGGCTGGTGCGCAGGTTGGCAGATGCATCGTTGCACATGGTGCCAAGGCTGGCCAGCGGGGGCTGCAGGCCGATGCCCAAATAACCCAGGAAAGCCTCCATAAAGATGGCAGAGGGGATGAGCATGGTAATGGTAACAAGGATGGAGCCGAGCGCGTTGGGAATCAGGTGGTCAAACAGAATCGTTGTGGCAGAGGAACCAATGGTCTTGGCGGCAAGAACGAATTCCTGCTGCTTCAGGCTCAGGATCTGGCCGCGCACAACACGGGCCATATCGACCCAGTACACGCTGCCCAAGGCAACAATGATGCTCTGGATACCGGCACCCAGCACCTGCATGATCAGGATAACATACAGCGTCAGGGGAATGGTGGAGATAATATCCACAATACGCATCATAATCATATCCACGGTGCCGCCCAGGTAACCGGAAATACCGCCGTACAGAATGCCGATGATGAGGTTGACGAACGCAGCCATCAAGGCAACCAGCATGGAAATGCGGGTGCCGTACATCAGGCGGGTCAGCACATCGCGGCCCAGGGCGTCAGTGCCAAGGATGTAGGATTTGTTCAACATCGTCTTGGACGGGTAGATGCTGCCGGTGGCTTCATCGGCAATGACATAGGGGCTGCCGCCGTAATACAGGGCAACCTCGGTGCCGTCGGCATCAAAGATGGTCATGGATTTATCGGATTCATCGCGCACCTTGCGCAACTGGCCGCTCAGTTTGCCGTCCGGGGTAACGGAGATGACTTTCAGGGCGGTGGTAATGTACAGGTAGTCGCCGTTGGGGATCTGGTAAACCTTCATGACCGGCGGAACGTTGACAACTTCCAGATTCTGCACGGAGTAATCATACGGGGTAAACAGGGGGCCGACCAATGCAAAAAGCATCAGGGCGATAATAATCACAAAACCGGCGATGGCCGTCGGCTTGCGGCGGAAACGGAACCAGACGTCACCTGCAAAAGTGCGGCTTTTGGACCAGATTTTTTCACGGTCGCTGTTATCGGTAGCAAGCGGTTCCCACTTGTTCTGTGCGGTTAAATCTGCCATAAGTGTTTTCACCTTTCCTCAACATTACGCGTCAAACTTGATTCTGGGGTCGATCAGGCAGTAGAAGATATCGACCAAAAGCACCATTGCCATCAGGAACGCAGCAAAGAAAATGGTAACGCCCATGATGGTGGTGTAGTCGCGCTGGGTCACGCTGTTTACAAAGTAATAGCCAATGCCGGGAATGGCGAAGATCTTTTCTACAACAAAGCTGCCGGTCAAAAGGCCAGCCACCGTGGGGCCAAGCACCGTGATGACGGGGATCAGCGCATTGCGCAGGGCATGCTTGGTAACAACGGCGAACTCGGTCAGGCCCTTGGCGCGGGCGGTGCGGATGTAATCCTGGCCCATAACTTCCAGCAGGCTGGAGCGCATCAGGCGCGCCAGGTAGCTGACGGAATAGCCGCCCATGGCGATGACGGGCAGGATGTAGCTCTTCCAGCTGTCCAGGCCGAAGGTAGGCAGTACGTTCAGCTTAAAGGAGAATACATAGATCAGCACAGAGGCGATCACGAAAGACGGAATGGTAACGCCGATGGTGGCAATGGCCATCAGCAGCATATCCTGCCATTTGCCGTTTTTCAGCGCGGCCAGTATGCCCATGGGGATGGAGGTAAGCAGCACAAACACCAGGGTGACAAGGCCCAGCTTGGCGGATACCGGCGCACCGGTGGCAATAAAATCGTTGACGGTTTTGCCGGTATATTTATAGGAAGGACCGAAATCGCCATGCAGCAGGCTGCCCAGATATTTGACAAACTGCACCGGCATGGGCTGGTCCAGGCCGTACTTGGCTTCCATGGCCTGGGTAACCTCTTCCGGCACGCCCTTGGTGTTGGTGAACGGGCCACCGGGAATGGAGTGCATCAGGGTGAAGGTGATCAGAATGATCATGAACATGGCAATGATCATGGTTCCGATGCGCTTCAGGATAAATTTAACCATTACGTTTTCCTTCTTTCGTGTGCACGGCCGCCGCACAGGGAATGGCGCCCCGACGGCTGCTCTGTGGCCATAGTGTGCACATGCGTTGTTCCTGGCGGCGGTACAGACTGACAATCCAGCCGCCTTATAATTATCTTATTATATAGCGGCAGCTTGCGGTTGTCATCGATTTTTATTCATATTTTTTTCACCTTTATAAAAATATCCGATTTGCATACAAAACAAACAGCGACGGTGAAAAAATGTGTAGAATAAGACCATGGATTATGAGGGAAAAAGCGATGAACAAAGCAAATGTGTCCTTGCGATGAGAACAAAAAAAGAGAAAATATGGGAATGAATGCAGTATTACTGACCCGGAAAGTTGGAAATTACAGCGGGGCGAGCTTTGTATGGATGGTTTAACGGCTTAACGCTCTAGTGAATCGCTGTGATGGTTGAAACAAAGCGCAATGCTCTGCCGCTGGAACGTGGGAAAGCGCTTCCGGCGCAAAATCATGGGATCACTGCGGAATGACATGGGAACAAGCAGCGTACAAGGGGATGTGGTGGACTGTTTATGTGCGGAAAAAGGAAAAGTGAGACGAATGGAGGCGGACGGAGAACATACATAAACCCAAAGAGACGCCCAACTCATCAAGTGAAACACGGCACGGAAAAGCATAACGGCCACAGCGAGATGCCCGAACCACAGACCAAAACGCAAAAAGGCAATGGAAACGCAGCAAAATAGTAGAGGTGAGGAACAACAGAGCAAAATATCTGTCCTTGAATGGAATACACAAAATACAGGGAGTGGAAACGGCGTATGCAAGCCCGCCAAAACTGTATATATAACGCAAAAGCTCGAATATATATACAGTTTAACGGTAAAGACTCCTCCAATGATAAAAGCGTAAAAATCGGCTATCCATGGCACAGGAAGCCAGGATGGCGGCAGGCGCTGCAAAGTCAAAAGGTGCAGAATCTTTCCTGATATGTCCTCTATGCAAAAACATTTTTGCTCGGCATCCCCGATTCCCGCACCTGTTCGGGAGGAGTTTTGGTATTTCCGTATCAGATAGAAAACAGCAGGCCTGTGCTGCGGCAGTACAGATTTGTGGGGCGTTCTGCTTTCCCTATACCGCAGGGGGGCTGCATATTGCAGAAAAATTACCGTTTCCCCGGTGCAGAATGGATGGCATATTCATTTATAGTGTGATAGAACGATTTCATTGAGTTAGTCAAAGCTAATGAGGCAGCAAAAAGCAGCACCACGAAAGAATGGCTGCCGGAAACCATGCCGTAACCCACGGTCCACAGCAGAATGTTAAACCCCGTCACAAAAGCGCTGGCATGAAGTGCAACGGTTATAAAGTTATAAGCATGCCGCACATGGTGTAGGGAGGGTTTTTAAGCGATTTAAGGAGATTTAGAGATAGGAATGGGGCGATGGGCAGAATGTTTAAGCCAGACACGTAATTTCGCTAAAGTCCGGTTTAGCGAAATATGGAGGAGAGACAGAACAATCATCTTTATCGCACGAATTGCACTACTACTAAAAAGCGCAGAATCCACTGTCGCCATCGAACCAATAACACCGTACAGTATCAAGATTTTCATCTCATTTTGATACTGTACAATATGATCGGAAGTCTGCTGGATCATTTTTAACAAGAACGAAAATCTTTACGGCGGCAAAGAAATGCTGTATACTAAGGTGTAAAGACACCTTGGAGAAAATACTGTGGACAGGGAGCAAATGCTATGAATGACGAAAAAATCACCCTTGATCTTGTGATTGATGTGCAGAAAGATTTTATTACCGGGGCACTGGCCAACACACAGGCGCAGGCCAATGTGACGCACCTGGCAGAGACCGCGCGGGCACACGCGCAGGCCGGGCACTGGATGTTCTTTACCCGTGATACCCACCAGGACAACTACCTGACCACGCGGGAGGGCCGCCGCCTGCCGATCGAGCACTGCATTGAGGGTGAGGATGGCTGGAATTTTGCGCCCGAACTGGAAAACGTCATGGCGGACACCGAGCCGGAAGTGTGCCACATTGTGGACAAACCCACGTTCGGCAGTTATATGCTGCCCAGTGAGATTCTGGATGAACTGATGGCACACAACAAGGCTGTTGAAGATATTGAAAAAATTGTTATTTATGGCTACTGCACCGATATCTGCGTGATTAGCAACGCCATGGTGCTGCGTGCAGCTTTCCCGGAAACAGAGATCGAAGTTTTGTCGGACTGCTGCGCCGGGGTAACGCCCCAGAGCCACCAGACCGCGCTGGATGCCATGCGGGCCTGCCAGTTTACAATCATATAATAGGTGATGAAATAAAAAATACCGTGCAGCTTTTTTGAACTGCACGGTATTTTTATCTGTTTGTCAGCTGACGCAGCTGGTTCAGGTCCTCCCGCGTATCCACATCCCTCAGTTCGGCATCGTTCCGGGCGAACACAAGGCAGACGGAACCGGGGTGGGCCCGTGCAACGGCATTGCCGCCGCGGCCATCCGGCAGGTGAAGCAGCTCCGAAAAATAATCCGCGCCGAACAGCACTGGGCTGCCGGGGGTGCCTTCGGCAGCGCACAGCCGCACAATGGCATCGGGGGCCGCTGCCAGCGCCAGTGCTTCCACACTTTGCTGCGTGAGCAGCGGCTGGTCCCCCGGCAGAAACAGGCAGCCGCGCAAAGCGGGCTCTTTTCCCAGCAATGCCGCCAGCCCCAGCCGGACCGTATCGCTGCGGTAGGGCTGCGCGTGGCGCAGAACGGGGACACCCTGCGCGTTACAGAGCGCCTCAACCTCTTCCGAGCGGGTCACGACAATGCGGCAGGCCAGCAGCGGCAGGGCGGCTAGAGCCAGCGCATTGGCGATCAGCGGTGTACCGCAAAAATCCGCCATCAGCTTGTTTCCGCCGAACCGCCGCCCAAGCCCGGACGCCATGACCACGCAGCCGAGAGCGGGCGCGGGATCGTCCAAATCCACCATAAAGGCATCCTGCCGGGCGCACAGTGCGGTTAAAAATGGGGTATCCTGCTTACGCACAATAGCGAGAACGCGCTTTGCATCCAGCAGCGCTTCCACTGCCTGCCGGAATTCGGGGCAGCTATTTTCCAGGTAACCGAGTTCATCCAGCACCGCCCATTCGCTCTCCCCTGCCGCCATGCGGTGCAGGGCGGGTACTCCCAGCAGCAAAAAGCCATCCGCCACGGGGCGCATCCGGTTTTCGCCTGGGGGCAGTGCCGGGTCAAAGCGGCCGATCACCGCCATTTTTCCGCCCACACTTTCTCGAATTTCCACACGGTCCGCAGGGTACGCTGCTGTGGTAATTTCCTGTGCCCCGGGGCAAAGCAATGGCACCAGCGCACGCAGCAGGGTGGTTTTTCCCGTACCGCGCCCGCCGGTCAACAGCAGGTGGCGCTTACCGCTCACCCGGAAAGAACTTATAATAGAGCTCGCGGTCAGTCTGTACACAGGCATCACGGTAAGCCTCATACCTTTCCATAAAATTGCGGGCTTCATCCGTCAGGGTGCTGCCCCCGCCGCCGCGCCCGCCAATGGTTTTGCGGGTCAGCGCAAAGCCCAATTCTTTTTCCGCCCGCTTGACCATGCGCAGCGCTTTGGAGTAAGAAAGCCCCATAGCCTGTGCCGCCGCCCGCAGTGAGCCGGTCTCTTCAATCCGGTGCAGCAGGCGGCAGGGACCTTCGCCAAAAAAGCGCTCGCCGATATCATCGCAGAGCATCACACGAATCTTCGGTTTCATTTTTCTTTCCTCACAACGGCAGCAGCGCCAGCCGCACCCGGCCCGTGCGGTCGGTCACGGGCACCAGTTCCAGCGGGCCGTATACTGCTGCCAGCGCGGATTGCAGCGCTTCAACCGGGTCGGTTCTGGGGTACAGCATGGCTCCAACCTGCCCGTTTTGCAGCACGATCAGCGTATCGCACCAGTCCAGCATCAGCATGGGGTCATGCAGGCAGATCAGCGCTGTTTTGCCGCTTGCATGCACAAATTCTGCCAGCAGCGCCGCCATATGGCTGCGGTTGGCAAGGTCCAGGGCGCTGTCCGGTTCATCCAGTAGCAGCAAAGACGCATCCTCCACAAAGGTACGTGCCAGAATACAGAGCTGGCGTTCGCCGCCGCTCAGCGTCAGGTAGTCCTGCTCGGCTTTATCCGCCAGGCCTACCGTGCGCAGGGCTTCTTCCGCTGCCGCACACATGGCAGCGGTGGGGCTTTGCAGCACGCCAAGGCGAGGGTTGCAGCCCATCAGCACAACTTCCCGTGCAGACATGGACACCGAAATTCCGCTTTGCTGCGGGATGTAACTGACCGTTTGTGCCAGACACCTGGTAGAAAGGCTTTCCAGCGGCACACCATCCATCAGGCAGCACCCCGTATGGGGCAAAAGCCCGGCCACTGCGCGCAGCAGGGTGGTTTTTCCGCTGCCGTTCGCCCCCAATATTCCCACCAGCTGGCCGGGGGTATCTATCGTAAAATGAACATTTTGCAGGATGTTCTTATCGCCAAGACGGACGGCCAGATTCTCCACAGTGAACATTACCGCGTCTCCCTCCCCGGCTTTATAATAAGGTAGAGCAAAAACGGAACACCCAGCAGCGAGGTGAAGATACTGACCGGCAGTTCGGTTGCCGCCACCGTTTTGGCAATGGTATCCGCCGCCAGCAGCAGCATGCTGCCCACCAGCCCGCTGAGCAGGCTGGTGGAGCGGCGGTTGTGCCCCGCCAGCAGCCGCGCACAGTGGGGGGCCAGCAGCCCGACAAAGCTGATCAGCCCAGTCACGCTGACAACCGCGGCCACCACCAGCGTTGCCAATGTCAGCAGCAGAAAACGCATCCGCCCCACCGGAACCCCCAGCAGCCGCGCTTCATCCTCTTCCACGGATAAAAGCATCGCCTGACGGTGCAAAGCAAAAATTACGGCGCAGCAGGAAATAACCATTGGAACGGGGAACCACACCCGGCTTTGCGTTACCCCCGCCAGGCTGCCCATGATCCAATATTCAATGCTGGCCAGCTCTTTTTCCGGGTCAGCGGTCAGCTTTAGCAGCATCAAAAGAGTTTGCGCCAGCGCATGTACGGCAATGCCCGCCAGTACCAGGTTCATCTTGCTGCGCCCCGGCGCGGCGGCCGCCAAGCCAAGCGAGAGAAACACCGCTGCCAGCCCGCCCGCAAAGGCGCATACCGTGGTGCCCAGCGTGCCCGAAGAGACAAACAAGATGGCAAATGCCGCGCCAACGCTGGCCCCCGACGATACCCCAATGATATCCGGGCTTGCCAGTGGATTGCGGAAAACAGTCTGGTACACAAAGCCCGCCACGCCAAGACCGAACCCGCCCGCCAGCGCCATCACGGCACGGGGCAGGCGCAGCACCGTAAAGGTGCGCACTGCCATAGCGTCCCCCGCCAGCAGTGCCTGCAGGGTTATGGGATAACGGCCGAAATAAAGTGCCGCACCAAAGGCCATAAAAACGCAGAGCGTTGCGCCCAGAAGGCACAGCGCCGTGCGTTTGCGGTTATTATTCATAAGATTCGGGGGTAAAGCCATAGAAGCTACCATAGAATTCATCGGCAGCGGCGTGGTAATACTCCTCGGTCACCTGCTCCGGGTGCAGCACGCTGGCAAGATAAACACTGCCAAGGAAGCTGGCCGGCACGGGGGAATCCACAGCCTCAACAGCGTGGGGCAGCTGGTAAACATGGCTCTCCTTGACGGCGGTGCAGTCCGCCAGGGCGGCATCGTTCAGAACAGAATCAACGTCATATTCAGCATCGGATGCCAGAATGATGTAATCGGGGTTCCAATCCAGGATCTGCTCATAGGAAACTTCGGCCCAGTAGGTATCTTCCACGCTGGCGGCGGCGTTTGTGCCGTTGGCGTTTTCGATCATCGTGTTCTGATACATGGCGGGGCCTGCGGTTTCCAACACGGAGCTGTTGCCTGCCAGGTAAACGCTGGGGGCATCGGTGCCGGCAACGGCTTCGGCCAGGGCGGCCAGGTTGCTGTCAATGGCCATTTCCAGCTCCTCGCCGCGGGCGGTGGTGTTGGTTGCCTGTGCCAGCAGCTCGATCGCGTCGAACAGGCCGGCCTGGTTTTCCGGCTTAACAGCCAGCACGGTCAGGCCCATTTCCTCCATCTGGGGGATGGAATCCTTGAGCTTGGCGGGCACGATGACAAGATCCGGGGCCAGCGCAGCGCAGCCTTCCAGGTCAAACTCTTTGGCGGTGCCAATGCTGGGCAGGGACTGGATCTCCGGGGCGGACAGGCTGTAGATGTTGCGTTTGTCGGCTTTGGCTTCCACGCCAACCAGCTCGTTCTGCACGCCCAGCGCAATCAGCAGGCTGGTGGAAATGTAGTAGCCGCTGGCAAGGGTTTTGGGTTCTTCCTCAATGGTAACTTCGCGGCCCAGCTGGTCGATCGCACGGCGTCCGCGCGACATTTTCTCGGCCGTGGAAAGGATACCCCGCTCCTCGTTGCCGTAAACCAGATCGTTGATCCCCGGCACGAAGGTGTCGGCCGAGCGGAAACTCATCAGCGAGAGGAGCTTGGGCGCTTAAATGAATGATGCGGGAAAAAAGCGGAACCTCTTCCCACGTTTTTTCAAA
>OGXH01000923.1_pt1 | contig 21869 bp, 19 predicted proteins | sample 1576241 | NCBI WGS metagenome assembly OGXH01 (sample SAMEA3541529, study PRJEB24748) | human gut metagenome | biome: human gut; feature: human-associated habitat; material: faeces | place: China | collected 2012
TTGGGGCGCGCGACGAGCAACGGGCTTGTATACAATGCGCACACAATTCAGTCTCGAGCTTCTGGATCTGTTTCGAGAGCGTGGACTGTGCGATATGAAGATTTTCCGCGGCCTCTAAAAAGGTGTCGCATCAAACGGCCATCAGAAAAAAGTCGATCTGTTCCAGAGTCATAAGGGGAGCCTCCTTTTTGTTTGATTCATTCCATTCTGGAAACAATTGTACCACAAATCGAATTGATTCCACAAAGGTTTCTTTTTACAATAAGGGTAGAAAATGAGGATGAAAAGGCATCCTTCGGGGCGCCGTCGATAGAATAAAAGGAGAAGAACTATGGCTGAAAAAGTAAGAGATCTGCGTAGTGCGCTGGAACGATTGAGAAATATGCCGGGACAGCTTGCCGAGACAGACGTTGAGGTTGATCCGATGGCGGAGCTTGCCGGTGTTTACCGTTACGTCGGTGCGGGCGGGACCGTAAAGCGTCCGACGAAAGAAGGCCCGGCGATGATTTTTCGCAACGTAAAAGGGCACCCGGACGCCAGCGTTGCGATTGGTGTTCTGGCAAGCCGGAAACGCGTGGCTGCCCTGCTGGACTGCGAGCCGGAGAGTCTTGGAAAAATGCTGTATCACAGCGTAGAAGAGCCGATTGTACCGGTTGAATTTCAGGGCGCGCCGCCATGCCAGGAAGTGGTACATCTGGCGACCGATCCCGATTTTGATCTGAACCGTCTCGTCCCGGCGCCGACGAATACGCCGGATGATGCCGGCCCGTACATCACGCTCGGCATGTGCTACGCCTCCCATCCGGACACCGGACTGCATGATGTGACGATTCACCGTCTCTGCATTCAGGGAAAAGACGAGCTTTCGATTTTCTTCACCCCGGGCGCACGCCACATCGGCGCAATGGCAGACCGCGCGGAGGAACTGGGACAGACACTTCCGATTTCCATCAGTATCGGTGTTGATCCTGCGATTGAGATCGGTTCCTGTTTCGAGCCGCCGACAACACCGCTCGGTTACGATGAGCTTTCCGTTGCGGGTGCACTGCGGAAAGAGCCGGTAGAACTGTGCCGCTGCGTTTCCGTGAAGGAGATGGCGATTGCAAATGCAGAGTACGTCATCGAGGGCGAGGTCATCCCGGGTGTGCGTGTGCAGGAGGACCAGAACAGCCATACTGGCTATGCGATGCCGGAGTTCCCGGGCTACACCGGCCCGGCAAGTGATCAGTGCCGTCTGATTAAAGTAAAAGCCGTGACACACCGCCGCAGTCCGATTATGCAGACCTGCATCGGACCAAGCGAAGAGCACGTTTCGATGGCTGGTATTCCGACCGAGGCGAGCATCTACGGCATGGTAGAAAAAGCGATGCCGGGACGGCTCCAGAATGTGTACTGCGGTTCCGCAGGCGGCGGAAAGTATATGGCGGTTCTCCAGTTCAAAAAACTGAGTCCCAGCGACGAGGGAAGACAGCATCAGCACTCGTTCCATCTTCCCAGGTAAGTTCTTCTGGAAGCATTTTTCCGTCTGGAAGGAAGGCTGCTCTTACGTTTACATAAACCTTGCAGTCTGTCTGAACACCGCTCATATAGTTCTACCTCCTTAAAAAGTTTTTTAACTTCTTCCAGTTCTTCCTCAAGTGTAGATGCATCTGAATGGAAAATGAGATGTGCTTCATCCTTTGTCCATCCGCATAGCAGATAATCACCGGTATGTGTTAGCTCAGAGGTATAGTAAAAATATTGCTGCTTATCTAATTGACAGCAGAAATAGACACACCGGGTAAGAGGGGGTGTCAATAACTAATTCTTATGAAATCTCTTCTCTTCCTCATATGCAGGCTCACATGTAAGGTTCATTCCAAGTCTCTTAAATGTATCTTTATCAACAGATGAAAGGATTACTGTTGAGTGAACATCACAGCCATAAAGCTTAGGAATCTGCTTTAATGCCTTATCAGCTAAAGGATTGGCTACAACTGAAGATGAAAGTGCAATAAGAATCTCATCAGTATGAAGTCTTGGATTCCTGCTGCCAAGATAGTTAGTCTTTAAAGTCTGGATTGGACTGATTGACTCAGGTGATAACAGGTCAACTGAATCATCTATTCCAGCAAGCTGCTTTAATGCATTAAGCAATGCTGATGACGCAGCACCTAACAAATCACCTGTTTTTCCGGTAACAATAGTTCCATCTTCCAACTCAATTGCAACCGCCGGTTTGTCACCGCTTTTTGCTGACTTTTCAAGTGCAGCATTAACAACAGGTCTTGAAGATGGTGTGATTCCTGCCTGATTCATTAAAAGCTCAATCTTATATATTTCCTGACTGTTTACACCAGTTCTCTTCTGGTCGCATAAACATTTGTAATATCTTCTGATAATCTCCATATTAGAAGCATAACGGCATGCCTCATCATCAACAATACAGTTACCCGCCATATTAACACCCATATCTGTTGGTGACTTATATGGACTCTCACCGGCAATAAGCTCAAACATTGCGTTAAGTACAGGGAATATCTCAATATCTCTGTTATAATTAACTGTTGTCTTTCCATATGCTTCAAGATGGAAAGGATCAATCATGTTGACATCATTAAGGTCTGCTGTCGCTGCCTCATAAGCGAGATTGACAGGGTGCTTAAGTGGAATATTCCAGATTGGGAATGTCTCAAACTTGGCATATCCAGCCTTAACTCCATGCTTATATTCATGGTAAAGCTGAGAAAGGCATGTAGCCATCTTTCCACTTCCCGGACCCGGTGCAGTAACAACTACAAGTGGTCTGCTTGTCTCGATAAATTCATTCTTTCCGTAGCCTTCATCACTTACAATCTTAGCAACATCATTAGGATAGCCTGCTATCTTATAATGCTTGAAATTCTTGATTCCATGTGCATCCAGAACCTTAATAAAATTATCAACATCAGGCTGCTGGAAATACTTGGTAATGCATACGCTTCCAACAAAAAGTCCGTATTCTGTAAATGCATCTATAAGTCTTAATACTTCCTGATCATATGTAATTCCATAATCGCCACGAATCTTATTACTTGCAATATCTTCTGCACTTATTGCAATAACAACCTCTGCCTGGTCCTTTAACTGTAAAAGCATCTGAAGCTTTGAATCCGGCTTAAATCCAGGGAGAACTCTTGATGCATGATAATCATCAAACAGCTTTCCGCCAAATTCAAGATATAACTTATTGTCAAATTTGGCAATTCTCTCCTTAATATGTTCAGACTGCATTTTTAAATATTTGTCGTTATCAAATCCTATCTTCATAATCTTATTCCTTTAAGTAAAATTCTTTAATAAAATTAACATAAATCGCAAAATTTATCCAGTTCTTTAGTGACAATATTTTTCGTTTTGAACTTCGGATTATTGTATAATCTGCCTCGTGCCATGACTAAATCCACGTTACGAAGTGCCCTGAGATCATCTAACGGATTATTCTTAGTTACAATCAGGTCAGCACATTTACCGGCTTCAACAGAACCCGTATCATCACCAATCCCTGCCATTACTGCACTGTTAAGCGTAGCTGTGTATAATGCAAATGCATTGCTTACACCTACATATTTGTGGAAATAATAAAGCTCTCTCCAGAAATCATACTGTGTAATCCATGGACAGCCAACATCATTACCAAGTACGACCGGAATGTCGTTGGCAATTGCTGCCTTGGCACATTCCTTTATTCCCTCAAACACGATATTGCCATTGTACTGCTCAACCTCTGACGCATTAGATACGCTTCTGTCAAAAAGAGCATATGGCAGTGCAGGTGATAATGTTGTACAAAGAAACGCATTATTTTCCTTAAACAAATGTATTATCTCATCATCAGGCTTTGCTCCATGCTCTATTGAATTAACACCATTTTCAAGTGCAACCCTTACACCCTCTGGCGATTCAACATGTGCTGCAACCTTATATCCAAGCGCATGTGCCTTATCACACACTGCCTTTACCATCTCAGGCTGCATCTTAAGTTCACCCGGCACGCCCTTAGCCTTGGCATCAAGCACCCCGCCTGTAATCATAAGCTTGATAAGGTCAACATTCTGACTCTTTGCAATATCAACCTGAACAAGTGCTTCATCTATATTGTTAGCAGCTACCGCAACTGAACCAGCCATATGTCCACCCGGCACAGAAATTCCTTCATTAGCTGCAAGAATTCTTGGTCCGGCTGCCTTACCATTTCTGATATCGTCCCTTACTCTTGTATCAAAATCAGCAAGACCACCAACAGTTCTTATTGTAGTAACACCACTCATAAGTTCAGTCTTTGCAAAATCTTTGACGACCTTGTATGTCACAGCTCTTGAAAGTGCTGTTCCCATAAGCATCTTAACAGTCTTTTCATTATCTCGCTGTTTCTTCTGTGGCTTCCCATTGCCTGCAAGATGAACATGCATATTAATAAGCCCCGGCATAAGATATTTACCCTCAAGATTAATCTCCTTAAAGCCGTCTGGTACAGTGTTACCCTTCACAATACCAGTAATCTTGTCATCTTCAACAAGCACAGAATGACCATCCAAAACTTTCATATCCTTAGTTCCATCAAGGATATGTCCATTAGTAAAAATGTATTTCATAACCATCCGCTCCTTGCTTTTAGCATAATCTTATGCTATTTTACCACATTTTCGCCAGTAATGTCACATGAAATAAATGCTTTCTAGAATAGCATCACAACAGCATGCACAACAAATGCCATAACCCACGCAATCAGGCACTGCCATACAACCATTATAACTGCCCATTTTCCGCCAAGCTCACGCTTTACTGAGGCAATTGCTGCGATACAAGGTGTGTACAGAAGACTGAATACAAGCATTGCGGCTGCACCGGCTGTTGAAAGTGCTGCCCGTATGCCTGTCCCGAAAAGTATCTGCATTGTTGATACGACACTTTCCTTTGCCATGACACCACACAGCAAAGATGTACATATTCTCCAGTCACCTAATCCTAAAGGTGCAAATACAGGAGCTATTATTCCCGCAATAAGCGCAAGTATGCTGTCCTTTGAATCTGTAACTAGATTAAGGTGCAGATTGAAGCTTTGTAAAAACCAGACAATTACAGTCGCAACAAATATAACTGTAAATGCTCTCTGCAGGAAATCCCTAGCCTTTTCCCATAATAACTGCAAAACATTTTTCATGCCTGGAAGTCTGTAATTAGGAAGCTCCATAACAAAAGGAACAGCTTCGCCCTTGAATAATGTTCCTTTATAAAGCAATGCCACAAGAATTCCCATAATAATTCCAAAGAAATATAATCCACCCATTATAAATGCGCCCTTTCCAGGGAAAAATGCACTTACAAAGAATGAATATATTGGCAGCTTGGCTGAACAGCTCATAAATGGGGTAAGAAGAATTGTCATCTTCCTGTCTCTCTCACTTGGGAGTGTTCTTGTTGCCATAACCGCAGGAACAGTACATCCGAATCCAATCAGCATAGGAACGATACTTCTTCCTGACAGACCAATCTTTCTTAACAGCTTATCCATAAAAAATGCAACTCTTGCAATATAACCACTGTCCTCCATAAGTGATAAGAAAAAAAACAGTGTAACAATAATCGGCAGGAATGAAAGTACAGAGCCAACACCTGCAAATATTCCATCAATTACAAGGCTGTGAATAACCTTATTCACACCTGCCGCTGCAAGTGCATTGTCAGCAACGCCAGTAAGTGCATCAATACCCATCTGCAGAACATTCTGTAAAAATGCACCTATCACATTGAATGTAAGGAAGAATATTGCCAGCATAATCGCCACAAAGCAGGGAATTGCCGTATATTTACCAGTAAGAATCTTATCAATCTTCTGGCTTCGTATTCTTTCTTTACTTGCCTTAGGCTTAACAACATTAGCTTCGCATATCTTCTCTATAAATGTAAATCTCATATCTGCAATTGCCGCACTTCTGTCAAGACCTCTCTCAGTCTCCATCTGAAGTACAATATGCTCAAGCATCTCTTTTTCATTCTCATCAAGCTGCAGCAGCTTTAATATAAGAGGATCACCTTCAATAATCTTACTTGCTGCAAATCTTACCGGAATATCAGCTCTCTTTGCATGATCCTCTATAAGATGAATAACAGCATGAATACATCTGTGTACCGCTCCGCCAAAATCATTCTCATCGCAATAATCAGTTCTTTCTGGCTTCTCCTGATACTCTGCAATATGAAGTGCATGCCTTATAAGCTCGTCAACACCTTCATTCTTGGCAGCAGATATAGGAATAACCGGGATTCCTAGCATATTTTCCATGCCATTAATATCAACAGAACCTGAATTGCCTACTACCTCATCCATCATATTAAGTGCAAGAACCATAGGCACATCCATCTCTAAAAGCTGCATTGTAAGATACATGTTTCTCTCAATATTAGTTGCATCAACTATATTAATAATCGCCTTAGGCTTCTCATTAAGCACAAAATTTCTTGAAACAATCTCCTCGCTGCTGTATGGAGACATAGAATATATTCCCGGTAAATCCGTTACTGATGTATTCTCATGTCCCTTAATCATACCGCTCTTGCAGTCAACTGTAACACCCGGAAAGTTTCCGACATGTTGGTTAGAACCGGTAAGCTGATTAAACAGAGTTGTCTTTCCACAATTCTGATTACCAACCAATGCAAATGTAAGCTTTGTTCCTTCAGGAAGCTTTTCCCCATCTCCCTTAGCATGGTATTTACCAGTTTCACCAAGTCCCGGATGATCAGACTTATATATTCGGTCTGGTCTTTCGTGTTTTCTTGTACGCTCATCTATAGGATTAATAGTAATCTCTCCTGCATCAGCAACACGAAGTGTCAGTTCATAGCCATGTATCTGTAATTCCATTGGATCACCCATAGGTGCGAGTTTTACAAGCGTAACTTCCGCCCCGGGAATTACGCCCATATCAAGAAAATGCTGTCTTAATGCGCCTTCACCACCAACTGAGGTAATTCTTGCACATTGTCCAATTTTAAGTTCATTTAACTTCATGTGTGTTTTCCTTTTCTAAACAATCTGCCCCAATAATTATTGATAATTCTTCTCAATAATTATTGTAGCACACATGACAAGTGCAGGACACCCCTTAATTGGCATCCTGCACATTTTTCTTAATATTCTACCTCACTTCTACATGGAATACATTACTTCGTAGTCGCAATCATATCCGCAATCGCCCATCTTCCATCATATTTCACGAAATAGAATGTCGAATCAATAACATCTTTTCTCGCACCACCTGCGGTAAGTGTCATATTCTTTGTAAATGCAATATGGCATGAATAGCAGTCATCATTATATTCAATATAATTATCAACTGTCACTCCTGTATACGGATTTCCTGACAATGTGTGGTCACTGATAAATGTTATATCTGCACTTGAAGCATAATCTTTTGCAAGATTCCAGTAATACGAATCCTCAATAAGATACTGCTGCACTGTTGCAAGTCCATGACCTGAACCGCTTAAATCATTAGTAAGGAAATTATCCCATATTTTTGCCATATTAAGAGCTTCTTCTTTTCTTTCTGATGGCATATCGGCAGAATTGCCACTTGCAGCTACAGATACATTCCCCTTAGCATCTACATTTGCAGTAACTTCACTGCCTGATGCATTATATATCTTAATCTCCGGCTTATAGACAAATCCTGTCAGCTTATATTCTACTGACTTTGGCATTGTTACATACTTCGAAACATTCACATAATCAGGATTTTCTATAACCTTACCCGTCTTGTAATCATCTGACACAGTTATTCCATTAACTGCAAATGTATACCCTTCCGGAATTGATACAGTATAATCGTTAGTCTTTGCTGAAAATACAGGCTCAATTGATTTAATCTTCCAGTCAAACACTGTGAGTATTCCAAGAACAACATGCTGGTCTTTGGCCTCCAGTGTCATTCTTGCAACTTTCTTATCATCAGCATATATGTCATACATAGGTTCTTCTGTATTATAGCTGCCCTCTGATTTCTTACATGTATAGTCAGTTGTACCATCTAATTCAGACATGTATATATTGACAAATGTGTCTTTTCCCTCAAACTCACTGCTGGCTGGAAGCTCAATATTATCGGCTAATGTCTTATCAGCAGCCATTTTTGTAAAGTCATTAAGGAAATCATTCATAACCTTGTCTGACTGTGAATTCTCATATTTCTTAAGGCATGAACCCGTATATACAATCATACAGATTGCAAGAATAAGAAGAATCACTGCATATACAGCAAGCCCTGTCCAGTAATTCAATGGTATATTGATTCTGCCTATCTTTATAGATTTCTTAGCATTATTTTTCATATCTATACAGTTCTCCTTCCAATTACTTAGGCATTACAACAAATGCTGTTGGCAGCTTCCATGATGAATTCTGATAATAAAATGTTACGCTAGTCATCTCATATCCGCCGTTATAAACCATTGTTGAAGAACTTCCGCCATCAAGGTTGGCTGCATTAACTGCTCCATATTCCTGCATAACTGATATCAGATCTGACGCAGTTGCACCAAGATGTCCTGAAGCACCTCTTCCGTCAGTAACTAAAAGAAGAATTGCACCGTCAGCTCTCTGTCCGATTGCTGTTCTTGGATTAGCCCCGCTTCCCTGACCTTTCAATACTCTTGCTTCATTGTTAATAATAAGCGGAACAAAATGATTATTAGAGTCAGAGCTTTCCTCCTGAAAAGCTACAGCATCCCTGATTCCTGCTTCATTAACGTAGCTTTCAAAATCTGCTGCCGACATACCATCTATATCTTTAACAACTAAAAGATTATCCTTATTAAGTCCAATTAAGTAAAGACCGGAAAGTGATGAAGGGCTGTTATATGTAATCTTACCGTCCTGCACCACAATTCCAAGCGGTGAACCGCCTCTGTTTCCTGATGACACATACAGTCCGCCATTAACTCCAGCAACAGCCCCTGCTCCGCTTACAATCTCATGAAGTTCTTTACCGTAATCTCCCCATGGGTATGTAGTTCCGACCTTAACCTGTGACGGATCTTTTATAATCAGCATTTTTCCAAAGAATGACCTTCCTGAAATCTCAACCATTCTTATTCCATTCCCGTCAAACTGCTCTGCTTCTCCGTTATTGTCAACCGTCTGTGTACCTGTGTCTGTTGATATATTAATAAGAGATGTATCAATATCTGAATCCATTGACTCCATCTTATTAGCATTAATTACCTCATTAATCTGCGCATCTGTACAGAACCACGAAGCAAGAAACTTCATCTGACCTGATTCAAGAACTGTTGATATAAAAAGATTTCTGGCAGCAGGTGCTGAATCGCTGCATATTCTCTTAATCATAATGAATAAAGTTCCTACCAGCATTACTATAGTAACAAGTACCACCAGTAACACCCTGCCTATAATTCTGGCAATTTTCTTTCCCATAATTCTCTCCCTATTCTGTATTATATATTATTCCAGCCTCATTGCCTTTGATATAACTGAACCTGACATACTGAAAATATTAATTATTATATCACTGATATGGAAATAATTTCCATATATAATTTTCAATTCACTTTCTGATTTCTAATAAATCCACAGGATTACAACATAAAACTTGTGCAAGTTTTATCACATATTCTGCCTGTGCCTTATTAATATCCTTTCTTCCCTGTTCATATTGTTGTATCGTCTTTATAGGTATTCCTGTTTCTTCTGATAACTGGCTCTGTGTTAGTCCTGCCATCTTCCGGTATTTCTTAAGATATGTTTCCATTCGTGTCTGCTGGCTTAACTCTATAATCCTGTCAACTGACTGGGATATATCCATTTCATGATAAGGATTATACATATCTCTTATTCTTTCAATAGTAACTTCTTTCTGAATTATCCTGAAAGACTTTCCTGTATACCACTGATAATATGCTAATATCCAGCCAGTCCAGTATTCCTGGCTTCTGCCATCATATACTCCAGGCATAATTATTTTATCATCTGGAATATCCAAAACTTTTATAGCCAGCTCTGCACCTGACATACCGGCTATAACAAATATATCTCCCTTCCCAAAACGTTCACAATAACTTGATTCAAGAAATATATTATAATATTCAGACAATTCATATCCGCAGTCATAAACTGCATAATTAAGCATATTTCCCATTACTCTCTGGGCCATATTAAGATAGACCTTGTCATATGCACAAATCATCAGCTTTCAACTCCTCATCTATAATCTTAGTAATATATAATTCACCTTTTCTATAATTCTCTTTTTCCATTGCCTTATAACCATTTCTTGCATACATATCTCTTGCCATTTTCTTAGGATACCATTCATTATAATCAACCTTCTGATAACCTGTAAATCTGATTGATTCAAATGCTTTCTTGCTCTTAAGGCATATCTGTTCTCCAAGATTACCAAGCATTAATGCTTTACATAACTTTTCATACGATATTATTCCGCTTATAAAATCTTTGGCATAAGAAAAATAACTGTCATCTGCCCTGTATCCCTTAATAATATCTGCATTATCAGTATCAACATGAAACTCCTGTGTAATATACCTTTTAGCTTCCCGTTCAAGGGGAGTTGAACTGTCAAATATCCTGTTATTAATTAATATATTAAGCCAATGGATTATTGTATAATTCTGACCGTTAATGTCCAGTATACTCAATCCATCAGTATCCATGTCGTATATATTAACATATCCGTCCAGATTGTCTGATACAGACCATTCTTTTGCAAGCTCTATATTCTCTGTACAGTAAAATCCAATACCATAATCATTATATTTCTTTCCTGCTCCATATAATGGTTTATCTATTATGTGATTAGAACCATGATATAAAATCATAAAAACTCCTCCTACAGATGTATAAATATATTATACGCCTGTAGGAGGAGTTGTCAACTTATATTTTTTAACATTTCCCGGCTGTCACTTCTTCTTGTACATTCTCATCGCTGTCCGCGCAAAAAAAGAGCGATGGCAAATTAACTCTGCCATCGCTCTCTTTAAAAATATGAGGGAGAAAAAATGTTTTCTTTACTCCATCATAATACATCATACTTTGTGATATGTTAATATATATTGTATAAAGCATTTCTAAAAAAAGTATAAAATGGCATTCATCTTATTGCGGTCGTCCAAGATAAAATCCCTGCACTAAATCAATACCATTATCTCTTAAGAATTCATACTCTTCTCTTGATTCAACACCTTCAGCAAGCACCTTGATGCCTCTCTTATGAAAGCTGTCTCTATAATAAAAGTAATACTCCTGCTTATCAACATCATTCTCAATATCTGTTATCAGGCTTCTGTCAAGCTTTACGATATGTGGTGCAAATATATCCACTGCCATCATATTATTATAGCCTGTTCCAAAATCATCAAGTGCAATATTAAAACGGCTTCTATTAATGGAATTCCTCTTTGACTGCCATTTATCAATATCAAGAGCTGTATATTCAAGAATTTCAATTATTCCCTTATCACCAAGAACATCAGCATAGAATTCATCAAAAACAGCCTGTTCCTCTGCAGTAAATGATTCCGCAGGAAATGAATTAATTGCTATATATGAATGATATCCTCGTTTTGCATAACACTGCACCGCCCCAAATATAGTTGCAACCTCAAGTGTATGCAAATCATTCTTTGCCCTGAACTCCTCAATTAAATCCATAACCAAAATATTCTTAGGTCTCATTAAAGCCTCATATGCATATATATCCTTGCCATCCGGATAGAAAATAGGTTGAAATGCATAACTTATCTCCAGCTTTGCAAGCTTGTCTTTAATCTCTTCATCAAGCGGAAAAATGCTGTAGTCTACCATACTTTTGTCAAAACCCTCTCACATTATTTACAAATCACATAAACAGATTTTACCGCTTTATTACATTCTTTGCAACTGTTATATTCATTCACAATCAATCACAAATAATCATCATAAAGGTGTAAGTTCTGACATTTTACTGCATGCAATTCTGAAGTTTTCTATCTTCATATCAGAATAACTGATAACAAAGCTGTGGCTGTATTCATCTGTATTATTATGATAATACTCCGATAACGCATTTATATGGATGCCATCTGCCTCAAGTTTTCTTTTTACCTCATTATCAGAAAGTAATGTATTAAGTTCAAAAATAAAATGCAGTCCTGAATCAGCTTCTCTTACTCTTCCAACACATTTGAACGGCTCCTCTTTAAGTACTGAAAGAACAGCCTCTCTCTGTTTCGTATAATACAATCTCATTCTGTTTAAATGTTTCTCAAAATATCCTTCTTCTATGAAAGCAGCAAGTGCATACTGTTCGAAATTAGATACAGTACATGCATAAAAACCCAGTTTTTCCTGATATGTTGCTGCAAGGTGTGGTGGCAGAACCATATAGCTGATTCGGATTGTTGGTGTCAGTGTTCTTGAAAATGTATTCATATATATTACCTTTTCGCTTATATCTATGCTTTTCATGGTCGGAATTGTCTTCCCTGTCATACGGAATTCTGAATCATAATCATCTTCTATTATATATCTGTCTGGCTTTTCATTAGCCCATGCAAGCAGTTCAAAACGACGGCTTACCGGCATTGTTATGCCTGTCGGATAATGATGCGTAGGACTTATATGAACAATATCTGCCATACATTCTCTTACCGCTTCCGGTTTCATTCCTTCATCATCCATACCAGCATAACAGAATTTCACATTATTACTTGCATATATCCTTGCAATCTTAGAATATCCCGGATCTTCAACACAGTACACTTTATCTCTTCCTAAAAGCTGTATAAGCAGGCTATACATATATTCCGTTCCGGCACCAATGATTATCTGTCCGGGTGTTACCTGCATATCACGAAATGAAGCCAGATGCATGGCAATCGCTTTTCTTAACTCCCATGTTCCTTCTCCCGGAGATATCTTCATAAGATCATCCTGCCTGTCTGTTATAACCCGTCTCATAAGTTTAGCCCATGTTGCAAATGGAAAGCTTCCGGGATCTGTCCTGTTTGATGATAAATCTGACTTATATCCGGTCTTCTTCTTTGCTGTTGTTTCAGGAACTTCATATTTTACCGGCTTTATCCTTGCAACACCTGAAATATCTGATACATAATAGCCCTTCTTAGGAACAGAATATATATATCCTTCACTCATAAGCTGTCCATATGAATTCTCTACTGTTATGGTACTTATTCCAAGATTGACAGCAAGCGTTCTCTTTGAAGGAAGATGCTCATCCTTAACCAGTCTGCCTTCTATTATATCTTTCTTGATACATTTGTATAAATATTCATAAATTGATTCTTTTCCAATGTTTTCAAATGAGTATGTCAACATAATCTGACCTTATTTCTTTCGCAGAAATTCTCCTTTATGTTAATGTCAGTTATTATAACATACATTATATTTCGTGACAATCTGTCAACGTGCATATATCAAGTGTAAGTTATCTGATAAATGTATAGTTACAGACTCCAGTTAGCAGCTGTAAGCTGTGTGTTTACCATACCTGCGTATATTCCGGATTTTGCCATAAGTTCTGATGGTTTACCGCTTTCTGCTACTTTACCATTTTTTAATACTACTATTTTGTCGGCGTCTGCTACTGTTCTCATTCTATGAGCTATTATCATTACTGTCTTATTCTTTATAAGCTGTGATAATGATTCCTGTATCATTGTTTCATTATCAACATCTAAGGAAGCTGTTGCCTCGTCAAGAAGTATTACTGGTGCATCTTTTAAGAACGCTCTTGCTATGGATATTCTCTGTCTTTCACCACCTGAAAGCTCACAGCCATTCTCACCAATCATTGTGTTCCAGCCGTCTGATAATTTTTCAGCAAATTCATCACAATGTGCAAGTTTTGCTGCTGCGATAACTTCTTCGTCCGTTGCATCCATTTTTCCTATCCTGATGTTCTCAATAACTGTATTATTAAACAGTGTAACATCCTGAAATACTATAGAGTAAAGCGACATTAGTGTCTCTGGGTCAATCATTGATATGTCCATTCCACCAACTGTTATCTTTCCCTTATCAGCGTCCCAGAAACGGGCTGCAAGTCGTGAAATTGTTGTCTTTCCTCCGCCCGACGGACCGATAAGAGCTGTTACCTCGCCTTGCTTTGCAACGAAAGATACGTCCTTTAATACCTCATCACCTGTATCATATGAGAATCCTACATTAGAAAACTCTATGTCATAACCCTTGTTATCAAGCTTCTCTGAGCCTTCCTGCACATCATGTGAAAGTATTTCATCTAATCTTGCACTCTGTACATCTGATGCGATAATTGCCGCAAGATTCTGTAAAGATACCTGCATTGGATCATATATTCTTGATACAACCATAAGAAACATGAAAAATGTGATAACATCTAACTTTCCACTGGCTAATAATGCTCCGCCTACCAAAGCAACTGTTGCAATACCAAGCTTGAGAATCATCTGTGCACTTCCAACAAACACAGCAGTTCCAAGTTCTGTAGATACAGCGTGCTTCTCAACTGCCTTAATTTTCTCATCAAGTCCCTTCATATATTCTTCCTGAGTATTATATGCCCGAATATCTCTGACACTTTCAAGGCACTCCTGAATACCGTCTGCACACGTCATTTTCAGTGCCACCTGCTTTTCGTTAAGCTTTCTCTGAACCTTTCCAGAGCAGCTGACTATAATGAATGATATCGGAAGTACCCACAGTGCTGCTATTGCCATTCTCCAGTCAAAGAAGAATAGTCCTATTGCTACAAATGCTGTAGATATGCACGCTCCGACAAGCTCCGGTATAAAATGCGATGATGCAGTCTCCATCTGTGCGCAGTCAGCCATAATAGTACTTGTAAGGTCAGACAAATCCTTCTTTCCAAAGAATGAAAGCGGAATCTTTCTTAACTTCTCAGCAAGTGTAATTCGTCTTACACCACTCTCTACATATGTTGATAAAAATGTTGCATTATACTGGATATATGTTGATACCGCAATCAATACAAGTGTAATAATAACTCCGGCAATATAGAATCCGCCTCTTCCTGCCAGATTCCCTTCCATATAATCTTTAACAAGAAAATACAATAAAGACACAGGTATCATCAGTATCAAATCAGATATTGTAACTGATATGAATGCCTTAATCATATCCTTAGCGCCCTGACTTGAAAGGGCATATTTATGCATAAGCTTTTCTTTCATATTACACACCCACTTTCCAGTTTACTGATTTATTATATTCCTCCCACATATGTGCATACAATCCGCCTGACTCTGCCAGTTCATTATGCTTTCCACTCTGGTTAATCTGACCATTCTTTAATACATATACACGGTCAACACAAGTAACTGACGACAATCTGTGGGCAATCATAATAACTGTCTTTCCCTGTGAAAGCCTTTCAAATGCTGCCTGAACCTTTGCCTCGTTATCAGGGTCAGCAAATGCAGTTGCTTCATCAAGTATAAGTATAGGAGAATTCTTTAACATTGCCCTTGCAATAGCAATTCTCTGGGCTTCACCGCCTGACAGGTAAGTTCCTTTAGAACCAATTACAGTGTCTATTCCGTCCGGAAGCTTCTCGATAATATCATCGCACTGTGCATTCTTTAACGCTTCCATAACCTCCTGTCTTGTAGCATTTTTATTACCCATACGGACATTATCCAGTATAGACATCTTAAGCAGGTGGCTGTCCTGAAATACGAAAGATACTGTATCCATAAGCTCTTTCTCATCAATGTTCTTAACATTTACACCGCCGATTAATATATTGCCCTCTGTGACATCTGCAAATCTTGCGATAAGCCTTGCAAGTGTTGTCTTTCCACCACCGGAAGGTCCGACAAATGCGACCTGCTCACCCGCATTTATCTTAAGACTGACATCATGCAGTGCATCATTTACCGCACCCGGATATCTGAATGAAACATTTTCAAATGTGATAGATGTATCTGCAGGGTGCTTCTTATCAGCGGTCTGCTCTAACGGCTTTCTTTCTATAATACTGTTAATTCGCGAAAGTGCGTCCTCAACAACCATTGTATTCTCGCCTGCATACATCATCTTTGTAAGTGTGACTGTAATAATAGGCGTAATAATTATATAAAACATCAGATTCAGTAAAAATGTGTTGTTTACCGTGCCGCTCTTAACTCCGCCGAAAAGGAATGTTCCCGCAATAAGTATTGCAAATACTGCATTAATGGCTGCAGTATAACCCATCATCGGGATTCTTAAATCCTTTGTGTAAGATACAGTCCACTTCTCATATTTCTTGATGGAATCCCTGAATCTCTTGAACGAGAATACTGACTGTCCAAATGTCTTGACAACAGGAATTCCTCTCACATACTCAACCGCCTCGCTCGACATTTCCTCCAATGCATTCTGATACTCTGCCATTTTCTTTTTCATGTTGTCGCCCATCATGCAGCTCATTACTGCAAATGCGATTACAACCGGAATAAGGCACAGAAGTCCAAGTCGCCAGTCAAACACTAAAAGAAGAAGCACAAGCCCGACTGGTGTGGCTGTTGCAACACATTTGTCAGGAAGCTGGTGTGCAATATAGGTTTCTGTCGCAGCACTTGATTCATTGACAATCTTTCTTACCTTACCGCTTCCCTCTTCGTCCATGAATCCAAGCGGAAGTGTAAGTATATGTCTCATAAGCTTTGAGCGCATATTGGCCTGAATCCTGAATGCTGACAGATGAGAACACATCAGTGCACCTATGTATATAAGCATTGCTCCTATTGCAAATGCAACGGCACTCAAGCCATATACAGACAGGTTCTGCGCATTGCCATAATCAGGTGCAACACGAAGCACCTCTTTAATTAATCTCCATATAAAATAAAATGGTACAAGTGCAACGAAAGCACTTATCGTAGCAAGTACCCATGACGCAATTGTCAGATACCTGTAATTACCGGCATATCCAAACAACTGCTTAATTGTATCTGGCTTTTCCTCTTTCTTTGCCATAATTATCCTCCTTGCTTTACTGCTTCGTTATATAACGCTATTCAGAGTAAGATATCACTAACCTGCACCTTTAAATAAAGGCTGCCATAACTGACAGCCATATATTATTATTTACATTCATCGTATATTACGCTCCAGCCTGCACTGTGATACTTTTCAAGCAGATCAATATACTCCATTGCCTCTTCCTTAGACATATTGTGTCTTACTACCTCGAAAAAACTCTCAAAAAGTGCGGTATTCATAATATGCATGAAATCCTTTGTCAAAGGTCTGCCCTCCTTGAACTTAAGTCCGACCGCTTCCATATATTTGTATGTATAATCTGTCTCAATATCAACTAGATGTTCAACAAAATTCTGAAACTTCGTACCGTAAGAACAATTCACCAGAAGATTAAACTCCTCAAAATGGTTATACATATACTCAACAAGCTGTATCATCCCATTTCTTGAATATTCATCAAGGCTTTCTGTCTGCATCTCACTCTCCATCGCATGAAATTTCTTCTGGACATCTTCAAAGATTTCCGTAAATTCCCTTGCTGCCGGCTCAACCAATGCTGAAAAAAGGCCTTCTTTTCCGCCATATCGTGAATATATTGAACCAGTTGTAGTTCCCGCTTCCATAGCAATAGTTCTTAACGAAGCCTCAACATAGCCTTTGCTCTTAAATTCTTTTCTGGCACATTCTTCTATCTTCTCAGTAACACCTTCAACCGCCTTAGACACTCACGCCTCCTATCTATAACAGCGTTATATAACACTGTTATGAGTATATTATTTTTATATTTCCATGTCAATATTTCATATCACAAAACATATTTATTGATATTTTTTATCATTGATTATTGTGTTTTGCCTTATCTTTTCTGTTACACCAAATATAGAATACCACATTTAACACAATTCCAAAAATAGTTGCAACCGGAGCAGCCAGACCAATCTTAGTAAGGCTCGCATCAGGCTGTATACTCATATAATACGCAAATGGCAGACGGACAAGCAGCGTCTGTACAAGCCCCTGAATCATTACCCATACCGTCTTGTCATGTCCATTAAAGTAACCAATCATGCTGAATAAAATTGCTGTAACAATTGTCTCTAACGCAAATCCCTTAAGGTAGTCATAACCATTCTGAATAACTGCCTCATCGGTTGTAAATATTGCTGTGAGAAGGTCACCCTTAAACATCACGAATAAGAATACTATGCATCCTATAACCAGTCCGACTCCAATACCGACAAACATCGTCTTCTTTGCTCTCTTTTCGTTGCCTGCGCCGACATTCTGTGAAACAAATGACGCCATTGACTGCATAAGAGAGCTTGGAATAAGCATTGCGAAATTAACTATTTTACATGCAACGCCATATCCTGACGAAGCCTGTAATCCCAGTCTGTTAACGAATGCACATAAGGCAAGGAATGAAATCTGTGTAAGAAATTCCTGTAATGCAAGAGGAAGCCCAACTTTTAACGCTCTCCTGCAATGTCTGTTAATTGAGAAATCCTTCTTAGTTATCTTAAACGGAAGTTTTCTCTTAAAAAGTAATACAAGTGCAAATACAACACTTACCGCCTGTGCTGCAACTGTCGCAATAGCAGCTCCGGCAGCATTCATATTAAACCCTGCAACAAGGACAAGGTCACCCACAATATTAATAACACATGCAACTGCAACGAATATAAGTGGTGATTTACTGTCTCCAAGTCCCCTGAATACTGCTGAAAGAAGATTATATGCAACTATAAAGAATATTCCTGAGCCACATATTTTTACATATAAAGATGTAAGACCTACTGCTTCTTTCGGTGCCTGCATTATAACTGCAATCTGTCTTGAAAAAACAATCATAACGATAAAAAGAGCAACCGAAATCATTGCAAAAACAACAATTGCGCCACCAATTAAAGCACCTATCTGTTCCGGCTTCTTCTCACCAATATATCTTGCAATAAGCACTGTAACACCCATTGCAAACTGTGTTATAACAAATGTAACTAAATTAAGCACCTGGCTTCCTGTAGATACGGCTGAAAGACCTTCAGTAGTTCCGAATCTTCCAACAACCAGCAAATCAACTGCACCATATGCCGCCTGTAGTATTAACGCCCCAAGTATAGGCATCATAAAAGGAATCAGCTTCCCTAATATACTTCCCTGTGTAAAATCTGATTTTGAATTATTCAATATCAACTCTCCTTTCGCTCATCACCTTGTAGAATTTGTTAATAGTTGCAATCATAGAATCAGCCTCTTCATCAGTAATGTCCGTCAGATATTCACTAAGGCGGCTGTAATAATCCGCATCATACTTCTTAGACAACTCTTCTCCCTTATCCGTAACCGTAATATAAGTTATCCTCGCATCTTCCTGTGAAGTAGTCTTCTTAAGATATCCCTTAGCTTCCATCTCCTTAACAGTACGTGTAACACCCGGTCTTGGAAGATTAAGCCAGTCACTGATATCAGAAATCTTAACACAATCATTAGTCTCCAACAGATGATGAATTACATCAATATACTGGATATAAGCAGGCGCAACCCCATCTGGCAGTTCCGGCAGCAGTTCCCTGATCCTCTTAGCCAGATAACAGGCATCCAGCATTCTCTTAATCTTGTCTGGTTTCATAACACATTCATCTCCTTAAGTTATATGGTCTCAGGAGGTAATCATTTCATTAATTACCTCTATTAATTACCAGTGGTAATTATATATACATATTCTTGTGATGTCAACCTGAATGAGTTTTTTATCTTTATGTGGAATTGCCGTTCCTATAAATATCATTTTTCATAAGCATTTATAGGTACTTTCCAACTAGTTTTTAGAATTTTCAGCAAAAACACCTATAAGACATTCCATAATGAACTGTCTTATAGGTGTTTTCAAAATAAAAATCAAAATAATATTCAGTTTTTCCAAATTTCTGCCTATAAATCCACTAATAATACGACTACCTATCGGTATCACATTCCAAGACCCTTTTCAAGATCCTTAAGCATCATATCAAGTGCCTGAATTCCGCCCTCTGCTGTATGCCATACATTAGGATTTTCAAGATAAATAATATGATTATTCTTATATGCAGGAGTTGATTTTACAAGATCATTTTCAACTATTTCCTTAGCAGATGCTGTACCAGCTTTTCCTATAGCCTTATCTCTGTCCATAACAAATATATATTCCGGATTCTTTGCAACTACTGTTTCAAAAGAAGCCTCATTTCCATGTGTTGAAGTGTTTCCTGTTGCTCCAAGATTATTGAAGCCAATCTCATTACCTATAATTGAGCATCTTCCATCATTGCCAAGAATATTAAAGCTTCCGCTTGTTGTCATTCCTACAAGAGCATTCTTTCCAGATGCAATACTCTTTAAGTTGTTTATTCTGCTATTATACTGATTAACTTTATCCTCAACTTCATTCTCTTTGCCAAATATAGATGCTATTGTTCTTGCGTTTTTCAAAGTACTTTCAACAAGTCCTATACTGCTGTCTGTTGCAAGATAAACAACAGGAGCTATTTCACTTAACTTATCATATGAAGCTGACAGTCTTCCACCGATAAATATTATATCTGGTTCACATTCCATAACTGCTTCAATATCAGCTTCTTTTATTGTACCAAGATTCTTTATGTTCTTGTTTTCTGAATAATGAGAAAGATAATCAATGCTTGTCTGTGCCATTCCAACAACTTTGTCACCAACACCGATACTATCTATTATATCAAGAGCAGCAAGGTCAAGAATTGCTATTCTTTCAGGATTATATGGAACCTCAAGCTGTGTCTCTTCTTTCTGTCCATTTAATGTTGTTATTGTTACGCTTGTTGGTTCAGTACTTCCTTCTGAACCATTATTATCCTTACCGGTCTGGTTACCACACGCAGTAAGTGAAAGAACCATAAGTGCCATTAATAATATAGCTGTAATTTTTTTCATTATATGTTATCCTCTTCTATTTTTATTTTTCTGTACAATGCTTCGCGACTGACATCATACATATATGCTAAAGCCCGCATGCAGGACCTTAAGCCATAATAAATTAATAATATATTGATATTGTAAAAGCCACGCAGGAAGTTCGGTGTAAACGTCAGGAAAATAGCTTTGAACTGCTCTCCGTTCCACGCCTGCTTAGTCATCTTCACGCTGAAATCCTTGCGGATAAAGGCACAGTCGCCTCTATGCAGTCTTGTAGTTTTTCCTTTTTCCTCGATTAGCATTTCACCGGAATAAATATATAACAATACATGGGAATGATTTCGATGCGTACAGCTCATTCCACCGTCAAAATACATCGCAAAAAAAATGTCTGAATAACGCAATGTGTTAATTCCGTCTGCCATTTCTCTTATCTGATTATTAAAATGATTTATGGGAACAAAGATAACTCTTTATATCCGAAATCATTTTGTTGTACGGCTCAAAACACCCAAAAATATTCAAAGCCTTCGCCCTTTATGTGATGATTTACGCCTTGATGTTGTCGAGGGCGAGATTGATGTCCCAAAGTGTTTTCATAATTGCATTTCGCTTCGGGTAACGATTTGAAAACCTTTCCGCTTCATAAAACTGCTTCCCTTTGCATTTCCTGTTTTTTGCGGTTGGTTTCAATGGACACTGCAAACGCTTTATTGATACTCATTTCAGTGACATTTCAACCTTTTCTCTCGGTTATTCCAAAGATTTATCCTATTTTTGTGTTGGCAACAAACTAATACCATAATACACAGACTGATGAAAACCACTATTTTACTTGGCTTATTATTGACCCTTACGGTTTCATGCAAACACCATTCCAACCCCGTAACTACCGAAGAAAACTTCCACACCC
>OGXH01000927.1_pt1 | contig 21823 bp, 9 predicted proteins | sample 1576241 | NCBI WGS metagenome assembly OGXH01 (sample SAMEA3541529, study PRJEB24748) | human gut metagenome | biome: human gut; feature: human-associated habitat; material: faeces | place: China | collected 2012
CCACCGCCGCGGGCAGACCCGTGAAACGCAGCAGCAGCACTGCCGCCGGGAAGATAATCAGCCGCAGCGCGCAAGCCAGCAGCAGCTTCCAGTCCTGCAGGTGTGCGAAGCGAAGATCAATCAGCCGCGCCCCGATGACGAACATAGCAAGCGGCGTCGTTACATTGCCCATCATCGACAGCGCGTCGTTGATGAAACCCGGCAGCCGCCAGCCCGTCAGGAACAGCACAAGACCAACAATCACCGCAATCAGCGACGGGTTTGTCAGCAGCTTCTTGGGCTGAATCGCACTGATGCCGCCGAAGAAGAACGAGCCGAACGTCCAGCACATCAGGTTGAATGCGCCGACGAACACGACGGCGTAAATCAGCATATCCTCGCCCAGCGTTGCGATGACGACCGGGTAGCCCATATAGGCGCTGTTGGACAGCATGGCAAGGTTCGTCAGCACGCTGCGGCGCTCGTTCGGCTCGCTGCGGTAGAGGAAGTAGGCAATCAGCCCGCTCAGAATCATGATGGCAAGGCTGATGAAGAACACGAGAATCAGGTCGTGAATCAGCTCCGGACTGGCATCCTTCTGCAAGCCGTAGAGCGTCAGGGCGGGGAGGGCGAAGTAGAGAACAATTTTGTTGAGTGTGGAAATGCCGTTTTCGTCAACGAGTTTCCCCTTCGCCGAGAAGAAGCCGCAGAAAATCAGCAGAAACAGGGTGATAACCTGCAAAAAGACAGCCATAAACTACATCCTTTCTGAAATGCGTATTGACAAGCGCAAGTCGATATTGTACACTATTTCAGAAGAATGTCAAGGGAATCATAGCATATTTCCTTGAAAAATGGAGGAAGAAAAAATGGCTGATTTCCGCACCTTTGACCCCTGCAATCTGCTTGCGCCCGTTCCGGCGGTGATGGTTAGCTGCCGTGCGCCTGAAGCGGATGCGAAGCCCAATATTATCACCGTAGCGTGGGTCGGCACGGTCAACAGCGAACCGCCGATGATGTCCATTTCGGTGCGCGGCAACCGCTTCAGCCATGACCTGATTGCAAAGAGCGGCGAGTTTGTGGTGAATCTGGTGGATGAAGCCCATTGCAAGGCGCTGGATTTCTGCGGCGTCCGGTCGGGGCGTGATGTGGACAAGTGGCAGGAGTGCCATCTCACGCCCATGGCCGCGCTGAACATGGATTATGCCCCCGCGATTGCCGAATGCCCGGCGTATCTGGCGTGCAAGGTGGTGCAGCAGCTTGAATTGGGCAGCCATACGATGTTCGTGGGCAAAATCGTCGGTGTGCAGGTGCGGGACGATCTGTTCGCGGCGGACGGTTCGCTGCATCTGGAAAAGGCGGGGCTGGTGACGTACACGCATGGCACATACCAGAAGGCGGCGGACGTGCTGGGCTTCTTCGGTTACTCCGTCGCGCGCCCGGAGGTACTCAAGCGGCGGATGGACGCGCTGACGAAGTAATACGAATTCAAAGGGGGCAGAAGCCCTCTTTTTTGATGCGCTTATTCCGCGCGCCGCCGCTTCGCCGGACGACACGAGCGAATCCACCGCAGCCCAGAAATCATGTCAAACTGCATTCGCGTATCCTCCAGCATATAAATAGGAAGAAACTCGCTCAATGGCGCGCGTCCCAGTCCTCCAGCAGCATCGCCCACAGCTCCACGTCGTGGAAATTGCCCTTGTTGAACACCTTGCCGCGCAGTGTCCCTTCGTGGCGCATACCGCATTTTTCCATCACGCGCCCGCTGGCGGGGTTGTCGCACTCGTGCATCGCCTCGACGCGGTGAATGCGCAGCGCGGTGAAGCATTCGCGCAGCACCGCTGCCAGCGCTTCGGTCATCAGTCCGCCGTTCCAGCAGGAGCGGGCGAGCGAATAGCCGAGCTCCACCACGCTGTCCGCGTCGCTGTAACTCATGAAACCAATCGTGCCGACGACGCGGTTCGTTTCGCGCAGCACGATGCCCCAACTGGACGGCGCGCCGCTGTGGTACTGGCTGATGATGTAGCGCAGGCAGCTGCGCGTATCCGCCATCGACTTGTGCGCATCCCAGAGAACATGCCGAGCGACTTCGGGGTCGCGGGAGTAAGCGAACATATCCGCCGCATCGCGCATCGTCAGCGGACGCAGGAGCAGCCGGTCGGTCGTCAGGCGCGGCAGGGACGCGAAGTAATCCGCTGCGGGAATCGGCTCATTCGGCGGATTGCGGTGGGAGAGCCATTGCCCCAGCTTTTCATACATGGCGGAAGAAACCTCCGATAATTTGCGGCGAAAACGGCGCAAGCGGCACAGGGGGATTCCCTTGCTGACAGCCGACGACAAGCAGATACACACCCAGCGCCAGCATGAGCAGCATCAGCAGCAGAAAGAGAACATACAGGGGATGACGCTGCTTTTTTCCAGCCATAAAGCACCTCCGTCAGCGAAATTTTCCGAAAAAACGCGCAAAAATCCGTCCACACGATTGCATTTTGATGAAATATTTGTTACAATAAGCGTGGATGGAACAGAACGTGCGTTTCGCACGTTTATTGTTTGCAGGGTGCGGACAGCAGCTGCTGCACCATCAGGAGCGCCAGCGCGGTCTTGCCGTCGCGGAACGTGCCGTCCATCACCTTCTGTACCGCGTCGGAAAGCGGCATCCGCAGTGTGCAGACGAACTCATCCTCATCCGGATGCGTCTTTCCAGCGTGCAGCCCCGTCGCCAGGTAGAGGTGGATGCGCTCGTTGCAGAAGCCGGGGGTCGTCTCCAGCACGGTCAGCTTGCGCCAGTGGTCGGCGGTCAGCCCGGTTTCCTCGCTCAGCTCACGCTGGGCGCAGACGAACGGGTCTTCATCCACCCCATCGAGCTTGCCCGCCGGAATTTCCAGCGTCAAGCGGCCAACGGCGATGCGATGCTGGCAGACGAGAATCACGTTCCCGTCATCATCCAGCGCGACAATGCCTGCCGCGCCCGGATGGCACGCCACCTCGCGCAGGGCGGTTTCGCCGTTGGGCAGGCGCACATGCCAATGCTCAACGCGGATAATCTTGCCGGGGAAAACGACTTTCCCATCCAAATACTCTTCCGTCAGCTGCTTGTCGTCTATCATGGTCAAAGTCCTCCTCAAACAATAGGATGATTTTCGCCATAGTGATTCGACAAGAGACGCAAAAAATCCTGCGAATCGCAAGGAAAAATGCGGCAGGGTGCGGAAGATTGACAAACCGCGCCGCTGCGGTATAATAGAATGGCATCAGGCCCGCAAAGGGCAGGAGCAAGGAGGAAACCCAACATGAGAAAATCCGGCGTCAAAGGTCTTGGCCGTCTGCTGTCTGTGCTGATGGTGGCGGCGCTGCTGATGACAACCGCGATGGTTCCGGCGCTGGCGCTGGATCGCTGGGAGGACGTCGTCGTGTCCGTCATTTGGACGGATTCGCAGGGACAGCAGCAGACAACGCAGGCGTTCCCCGTGCCTGACAGCGCGGAACATGCGTATTGGGCGACGCTGGATGCGTCCGCCCTTTTCAGCACGGTTCAGGTGCAGGTTGTATCGTCTGACCCGGCGTATACTTTCTACTTGAAAGATTATGCGTCGGAAATCATGTGGACGCAGGATGCGACCGCCCTTGACCCGATGTATTCGTATGAAGTGGATTATTACTGCAACAGCGTCTATGAAGGGATGTTCCCGCTGTACCTCTCGTCGCAGGGAATGCCTGAAACGCCTGCGCAGGAGAGCGTCAACGTGCCGGTGTACTATGTGACGGAGGATGGCCAGCAGCTGGATTTCCAGTACGCAAGCTGCCTGACGAACGCGACTACCCAAGTGTACGCCAATTCCAGCGTTGTGCCGTGGGATTATCTGCTTGTCAAACCCGCGTCCGGCGTGGTGGATGTGTTTGTGGACAGCATGGGCAACGCGTCGCCGAGCGAGGTGCGCTTTGTCTACGCCGTGCCGGAGCAGCCGACCGAAGCGCCGACGGAAGTGCCCACCGAAGCCCCGACCGAGCTGCCCGTCATTCAGGCGGAAGTGACTGTGCTGTATCAGCTGGATGACAACGGCACGATTCTGGACACGCAGTATGTGATGCTGAATCAGGGCGACAACTATGTTACCGCCAATAGCGCGATGACTGCTGGGTATCAGCTTGTCGGCGAGGACACGGTGCATGTGTGGGTGGACAACGGCGGCACGGCGAGCGTGAATCCCGTTGTGTTCCACTATGCCACGCCGCAGCCGGTAACATCCAACATCGACGTGTTCTACTATCACGAGAACGGCACGCTGCTGGATCAGCAGTCGCAGCCGCTGACCGAGGGCGTGAACTACATCTATACCGCCAGCGACCGCGTGGGCGGGTACGACCTCATCAGCGAAAATCCGCAGACGGTCACGCTGCGTCCTGACGGTACGACCGACTTGGCGAGTGTGTCCTTCTTCTATGCTGACCCGCAGCCGACCGAAGTGAACGTGCCCGTGCATTACCTCAATTCCGAGGGCGAGCCTGTTGCGATGGACGACACGCTGACGCTGGGCGAGGGGACGCACCTTGTGACGGCGAATCCGCAGGGCATGGCGGACGGCTATGTGCCGATGCCCGGCACGGAAAGCACGGTGGAAGTGAACGTTTCCGGCGGTATCGCGACGCCGAGCGAGGTGTATTTCTACTATTATATTCCCACGACGGAAGCACCCGCAACCGAAGCGCCGACCGATACCCCCGCGCCGACGGACACGCCTGCCCCGCAGACGATGCCGGTGGCGATTCACTACTTCGACATGAGCGGCGTGGAAATTGCCGACCCGGTGGTGAAGGAACTGCTGCCGGGGACGTATCCGATGATTCCGGAGCGCGAAATCCCCGGTTACGAGCTGGACAGCACCCTGACGCAGTTTGACCTGACGGTGGATGTGAACGGCACGCTGTACATGGACGGCGAAGAAATTCCGGCGGATGCGGTCGGATTCTACTACCACCCGGTGCAGACTCCGACGGATGTTCCCGCGACGGAAGCACCGACGGACACGCCTGCGCCCGCAACGGACGTGCCTGCGACCGACGTTCCGGCGACGGACGCGCCGACTGATACCCCCGCGCCCGCGCAGCAGTTCGTGACCGTCACCATCCGCTACTACAACACGCTTGGCGAGGAGATTGCTGACGCAAGCGTGGCGGAGCTGATGCCGGGAACGTACCACGTCACGCCCGCGTATGACAGCATTCCCGGCTACGAGCTGGAAAGCAGCTGGACGTCGTTCGACCTGACGATTTATGCGGATGGCACCATTGCCATCAACGGTGACGAAGCGACGGCGGAAGACCTGGCGTTCTATTACCGCCCGATTCAAAGCGCAGCGACGGATGTTCCCGTGACGGAAGCGCCCACGAATACGCCGATTCCGACCGAAACGCCGACCACTGCGCCCACTGAAGCGCCGATTCCCGTCGGGCAGCCGGTCAACCGCTACGCGACCATCAACGGCAATAAGGTGGCGTTCCGCAGCGAGCCCTCGACCAGCAAGAGCAACACGGTCATCAAGCGCTTGGCGAATGGCTCGAACGTCTACGTCGTCAACGAAATGCTGAATGACAAGGGCGAACGGTGGAGCGTCGTCATGGTGGATGGGCAGAGCGGCTACATCATGAGCGAATTCCTGATCATCATGACGCAGGCGGAAAGCGACGCGTATGCCGCATCCACCGGCGCAACGCCTGTGCCGACGGCAACACCGATTCCGACCGAGACCCCGACGGCAATTCCGACCGAAATTCCGACGGAAGTGCCGACGGCAACCCCGACCGCCGCACCGCAGAACGCGACCATCATCATCCAGTATCTGGACAGCTACGGCAGCCCGGTGGCGAATGCGCAGTCGATGACGCTCGCGCCCGGCACATACACCCTGAGCCCGATGCCGACGAATTTGCGGGATGGATATGAGCTGATTCCCGGCAGCGAGCAAATCACCCTGACTGTTTTCCAAGACGGCACGCTGAGCATGGATGCGGCGGATATTGCCTTCTGGTATCGTCAGGTAGCGACCGCCGCGCCGACGCAGACCCCGACTGAGGCTCCGACGCCGACCGCTGTGCCGTACGAGGGCTATGCCGTCACCACGCGCGAAACCGAAATGCGCACCGGCATCGGCACGGGCAACTACGTCATGGCGACGCTGCAGGCGAATGTGCTGGTGTATGTGAATAGCCAGCTGAACACGGCGGGTGAAACGTGGGACATTGTGACCACGCTGGAAGGGACGTCCGGTTATGTGCCGGACGCGAACCTCCGCTACGTCACCGACGCGCAGGCGCAGGTGTACATTCAGCAGTGGAATCAGTCCCGCAGCACGCCCACGCCCAGCCCCACGCCGTACCTGACGCCTGTTCCCGCACAGGAGATGGGCTACGCCTACGCCGTGGGCAACAACGTGCCGCTGCGGCAGATGGCGGGCGACTTCAGCGCGATTGAGGCGTACCTGATGCAGGGCGAAGTTGTCTACGTCTCCGGGCAGGATTATCTGGGTAGTATGCCGTGGCACCGCGTGCAGTATAATGGGCAGTGGGGCTATGTGCGCTATGACATGCTCCGCTTCATGACGCAGGCGGAAATCGAGGCGTACCTGAATAACCTGAACGCCACACCCGCACCCACGCTTGTCACCACGCCCCAGCCCTACGACCCGACGAACTACTCCAGCTACGGCTATGTGACCACGACGACCTCGGTCAACTTCCGCCAGCAGCCCAGCATGAACGCGAGCCGTATCAGAAAGCTGTACAACTACGCGTTCTGCTTTGTCCTCGGCACAACGACCGGCACGGACGGCGAAACGTGGTATCACATCCGCTACAATGACCAAGAAGGTTACGTCAACGGAAAATACTTCCATTGGATGACGGTGGAGGAACTGGAAGAGTTCCTGCAAAGCAGCGAGTACATTCAGGGCATTCAGAACAACACGACGGGGAACGCCACTGCAAAACCGACCAGCGGTCTGATTCCGGAAGAAGACAAGACCATCAACGACTGGAAGGGCAGCGGCGCAACGGTCAGCTATGTGCCGTGGCAGGGCTTTTCAACGCCCGGCCCGCTGACTTCGCCCACAACTGCCCCTACGCAGGAAACCGCCACGCCGACGCCTTCCGCTTCGCCCACACCGACGCTCGAACCGCTGCCCACCGCAGCCACGACGTACCCCGTGACGAACGAGAGCGGCAACAGCGGGCCGGTTTTCTTCATCGCGATTGCGGTCGTGCTGCTGCTGGGCGGCGGCGGATTCGCCTTCATGCAGTACCAGAAGAAACAGCGTGAAGTTGCCATGAAGGCGGCACAGCGCCGCGCACAGGCAGCGCGCAATGCGGATCGTCCGGTTGCGCGTCAGGCGGGTCAGCCGCAGCAGATGCGCACCGGCGCGTATGCGACTCCCCAGCAGCGTCCGCAGACGAGCAATGGCGTTTCGCCTGTGCAGGTGCGCCCGGCGACGCCCGTTCCGCAGACGCAGGATATGCAAAACCGACCGCAAGTCGGTTATCGCACGCCGATTCAGCCCCTGACGAAGCCGCAGGAGACCCCGTCCACTGCCGCGCCGAAGAGCACGACGACGATGGAGAATCCGTATGCGCGCCCGGTGGCGAAATCGGCAGAGGAAGCGCCGCGCCATCGTCGCCGTACAGATCAGTATCGCCAGGATGACGACAGCGCAAACCCGAATGGGTAACAGAATATTTGGCAGGAGCAGCACGATTTGCGGGTTGCTCCTGCTTTTTTTGTGAATCAACAATATTTTGCTGTTTTCTGTTTACCAAGTTTGGAATGTTACATTGAAAAAGACGAACGAATGGCATGGAAACAAAGAAAAACCGGTCGAAAATTTGCGTACACTGAACGAAAATTACGAAAATTCGAGGAAAGCAACAGACAAAAAATATTCCTATTACGATAGTTTTAACATGCAAATAACAATACTCAGGAAACTAACAAGCCGTTAACAGGTGGAAATGACAAAATTGCCACACGAAAGTATGGCAAAACACACAAAAATGCACCAAATGAGCATAATGAATGTTATTTTTCCGTCTTGACAGTTGAAAATTTGATGGTATAATAAACCATGTAAGAACTTGAACTGTGATTTGCCGGGAATTTGGCGAATTGCATATCGAGAAACGATAAATGTGTTACATGTGAAGGAGACGTGAACTGTGACAGAGAAGGAACTGCGGAAGCTGGGACGCGCGGAGCTGCTGGAACTGCTGCTGGAACAGGCACGGGAATTTGAAGCACTGGAGCAGCGGCTGAATGCGGCAGAAACGGCGCTGCAAAGTCGGCAACTGCAGCTGGAAACGTGCGGCTCGATTGCGGAGGCATCGCTGAAGTTAAACGGCGTGTTTGAGGCGGCGCAGAAGGCCGCGGAACAGTATCAGCAGAACGTCGAGCGGCTGTGCCAGGAGAAAATCAGCGCGGCAGAAAGCCAAGCGCAGGAAATTCTCGCACGCGCAAAGAAAGCCGCCAATCAGCAGTAAAGAAACATGACAGAAGGGAGGGCGCGCAGGTGTCAGAAGACAAGAATCAGCAGAAAGCGGGCAAACAGCTGCTCAACGACACGCAGGAAGCGGCGGAACGCGCCCACCTGCTGCGGCAAATGAACCCCACATCCGCACAATTGGAAACGGAACTGAAGCATGAAAAGCGCAAGCACAGCTACAACCGCGCCCTGCGCAGCACGCTCTATACGCTGCTGGTGGTGGCGGCGGTCGCGGTGCTGATTGCAACCATGGTCATGCCCATCCTGCAAATCACCGGCACGTCAATGACGCCGGTGGTCGGGCAGGGCGAAATCACAATGGTCGTGCGCGGGTCAAATCCGCAGCGCGGCGATATTATCGCTTTTTACTACAACAATAAGGTGCTGATTAAGCGCGTTATCGGCCTGCCGGGCGAGTGGGTCAACATCGACGGAAGCGGCAACGTCTATATCAACGGCGAACTGCTTGATGAGCCGTACATCACCGACCGCGCGCTGGGCGACTGCTCCATCACGCTGCCGTACCAAGTGCCGGACGGGCGGTATTTTGTTCTGGGTGATCACCGCTCCACCTCGCGCGACAGCCGAAGCACACTGGTTGGCCCAGTGTCCGAAGAGCAGATTATGGGGCGCGTAACGCTTCGCATTTGGCCGCTGAACCGCTTTGGATTCCTGCAATAACGTAAGTGCAATACAACAAGAAGAGGAACACAGGTTCCAGAATCGGAGGATGCTGACATGAACCGCAAACTCATGGAATTAGCAGAAAAATACGTTGCGCAGCGGAAGCGCCGGATGCGTCTGCTTAAGACGGTCACGGCGCTGGCACTCGTTGTCGCCATCTGCACGTCTTATGTGCTGATGATGCCGGGTCTGACGATGGCGGCGGAAACGTACTGCGGGCTGGAGGAGCATACCCACACGGCGGACTGCTATGTGGATGAGCTGACCTGCCTGATTTCCGAGCGCGAGGCGGAGACAGTCTTTACCGATATTATGCGCTGCAGCTTTGAGCCGCACCGCCATTCCTCCGATTGCTATAATGCGCAGGGCGAACTCAGCTGCGGCTACTGGGATGGCTACATCCACGAGCATGACGAAAAGTGCTACGACAGCAACGGCGTTCTTATCTGCACGCTGGAGGAGCATCCGATGCACAAGCACACGGATGCCTGCTACAACTGGGAAAAACAGCTGACCTGCACGCTGACGGAAAGCGAGGGGCACATCCACACGGATGCGTGCTATCGGGCAAAAGAACCGACTTGCGGTCTGTTTGAGAGCGAAGGCCACCAGCACACGGCGGATTGCGTGACGGAAACGCGCGCGCTGATTTGCACCGAGGACGTTGCGACGAACTCCGACATGCCGCATGTCCATGATGACAGCTGCTACGAAGTGACCCGGACGTACACCTGCGGCCTGACGGAAGGCGAGGGCGCGCATCACCATACGGATGCCTGCTATCCGACGACGGAAGAACCGACTTGCGGTCTGTTTGAGGGCGAAGGCGCACACACGCATGATGATTCCTGCTACGAGATGGTGCGCGGCGACCTGAAATGCAAGCTCTATCCCGACCCGGCGAAGGTGCACACGCATTCCGCGTCCTGCGTCGATGCGAAAACCGGTTACTACACTTGCGGCTACATTCAGGTGCTGCGGCATCAGCATACGAATGAATGCATTGTGACGGTGACGGCGGAGGATTCCGGTCATCATCACACGGCGGACTGCTACGAACGCCACTATATCTGCGGTAAAGAAGAGCACACGCACACGGCGGATTGCTACTATGACCCGACCCCGAACCCTGATGCGACGGCAGCCCCCGAAGCGACAGCTGAGCCGACGGCAGCCCCCGAAGCGACGGCTGAGCCGACGGCAGCACCCGAAGTGACGGATGAGCCGACGGCTGCGCCCGAAGCAACGGCAACTCCGACGGAAGCACCCACGGCAACGCCCGCGCCTACGGAGGAACCGACGCTTGCGCCGACTGTAACGCCTGCGCCGACGGAAAACGCCGCCGAAACTGCTGCCCCGATGGACGAGCCGTCCCCGACACCTGCGCTTACGGTGATTCCGTCGATGGACGCTGATGCCGCGAAGCCGGACGACATGATGATGCCGTCGCTTGGACTCGACCCGGGCTTCCTGATGATGGCGAACGAACCGCCTGCCGTCAGCGAGAGCGGCATGCAGATTACCAATATTACGGTATCGAACATCATACTTCCGGAAAATGCCAATGCGTACAACTATAGCTTCGCAGCGGGCTTCAAGATTTCGGATGAAGCTATTCTGCGCCATGGCGAAGGCAACAAGATTATTATTCCGGCAGAGAATACGCATATCAAAACGGACAGCACTTCTGTCTGGTCGGGCACGGACGCCAAATTCAGCAATGAAAAGCCGGCGTTTAAGTTCCAGTACAATCCCGAAACGAATAACGTTGAAATGTGGTTCACCGACGAGTATATGGACTTTGTCCGGAACAACCCCAGCCATGACGACCGCACCGGCACCATGAAGATGAGCGCCGAAATCCGCAAGGACGATGTTGAGAATCTGGGCAACGACGACCTGACCATCAAGTTCGGTGGCGCATCGACTACCGTGAAGTGGGAGGACATCGACAGGGGCAACAACTCCCTCCTCAGTGATTTGAGAACTTGGAAAAGCGGGGCTAATGTCAACTGGGAAAAAGGAACGATTGAGTATACCGTCAAAATCGAATCCACAAAGGGCACGAACGGCAAGAACGCGACTGCTCGAGACGTCATGACGGCGGTGAATAAGCAAATTGCCCTGACAAACATGACCGTCACGGAGGTTAAAATACACTCTAACTGGAGTCAGGTGCCCGCTGTTGACTCTGCTTCGACAGAAATCAAGACGGACGGTACATGCGCCTGCGGTACGACGGGAACGCACATTCATTACGTTTATGCGAACACGACAGACGAAAGCGGCAAGGTCCATACCATGACGACGGACTATGTGCTGCCGCCGCTTTCGGCAAATGAAACATACGAAATCAAGTATGAATACACGTTCGACAAGGACGGAATGACCGGTGAATACGATCAGCTGACAAATACTTTCACTGCGCAGAGTGGCGGAAAGTGGGACCATTCCCAGAATTCCTCTAACAGCAACCCTACTGACGTTCAGATTAAAAAGCTGCAAAAGAGCAGCTGGTACAACAGCAATGAGGGTTGCATTCAGTGGACGCTCACCGTCAACGAAAACCGTTTCAATATCAAGGATAAGACGCTGACGGACACGATGTTCGACCAGCTTGTGGACGAAAACGGCAGTCTGCTGTTTTCGAAGACGGACGGCAAGGGCTATGTGTCGCAAATCACGGCGAATAACACGCCTATCACCGCTGAAAACTACACGGATTACTTTACCGTGGAAACCGGCGTGGACGGCAAACCGCAGCTGAAATTCAAGGACACCACCGCTAAGATCGTAATCCAATACAAAACGCCGGTGGAAGCAACCGCGCAGAATCAACAGATTACAAACACGGCGGAATTCGACGGCGAACAAAAGACAAGCACCGTGACCGTAGGGCAGGACACGCGTTACAATGTGGTGAAGTCGGTTGACGCGAGTATGTCGGCGGATCCGACGAAGAACGGCGAATACACCGATGGTCTGTATCCGGTAGCGTGGAACGCGACGTACACCTTCCCGGCGACGAAGGATGTTCAGTATAAGCTGAACTTCGGCGATACGCTTGACAAGAAGGTGGAATGGAAAAACGGAACAGAAATCATGCAGCACTACATGACGGCGGCTCAGGCGCAGACGTTGCTCAACGCCATCAAAAACCTCGATGTTGTGAAAAAGCATGATGCGCAGAATGTGCCGTACACCATTACGCTGCTGACCTGCGACAGTCAGGGCAAAAATGAAGGCACGATGGTGGTGTCTGCGGAAACGACGCTGACGGAAGGCTACTACTATGGTTTCCGGTTTGAAACGACGGGCGAAGGCGTTGTGCTGAACGACGCCAATACGGATGTGAACGCGACGACAAGCGTTACGCTCCCGTACCAGACGACCATCTATCTGGAAAAGTCCCGCACTGGCTGGGTTGACTTCAAGAACACGGCTGTTAACGCGGGCAAAAACGGAGACGCGTGGTACAAGGCCGCCCCGAACGACCTGGTGGAGAAGAAATTCGGCAACCATGGCGTTGGTGATTTGAACGGACAGATCATCCATGAGAACGAGTTGTACTGGACGATCCTCCTGCGCAACGATGGCGTGGCGCACGACGAAATCACCCTGACCGAAACGCTCCCGCCGCACATTGTGGTGGATTACATCGAATACGGCAGATCGAGGTTGATTCTTAGCGAAACGGACAGCACGAAGATGACCGTTGTCAATAAGAAGCTGGACAATGCCGGTACGATTCCGAATGGCTATGAGGTCAGCAACGAGTGGAGCGAGCAGCGCATTTCCATCAAGGCTGATTTGACGACGGTGGGCGAAGGCGCACAGCAGCAGCAGAGAATCAACATCTCCATGAAGCCGAATGAGAATACCGGCGGTTCGGAAACGATCCTCAACGGCAAGGCGGATATGACCGTCAAGGTTCACTGCAAGATTGCCGACGATTTCCTGGCAAACGCGGTGAACGGCAGTTTGGCGCTGGGCGTGCTGAACAACCAGCTGGACGTGAGATACGACGCTGCGCTCTATCACAAGGAGCAGAAGACCGAGCTGACCTACGAGGAAGAGACGGTCGAGGTGAAGAACGTCCAGAAGGGCTACAGCGTCAAGGGCGGCGACCAGCAGGCGCGAATCACCTACACCATCGACATCAACCAGGCCGGCGCGGAGCTAAGCCCAAGCTCCAGCACCCTCACGCTGACAGATACGCTGTCGTATGACGTTGTTGGTTGGTGCAATAACTGGCCAAATAATTATATCTATCTGCGAGACGTCACGCTGGATGAAGGCTCCTTCAGGCTCTACGAGGCGCTGAAGGATGAAAACGGCAATCCGATTCTGAACGTTGATGAAAACGGCAAGGGACATTTGGTGCGCGGCGCAGAGATAGAGAAGTATCTCTGGAAGATGGAGTTCACGGAAACGGAGGAAGGGAATAAAACCTACCAGTATCCTGCGCAGGGAACGCCGAGCTTTAGCGGATCGACGGTAAACACGCGTAAGCTGAACATAACTGTCACCGTTCCGGACGGCAAGGCGCTGATTCTGGAATACACGGCGCAGGAGAACATTCTGCTGCCGCCTGAGGTGACGAACGAGTACAACTTCAACGACGTGAACCACAAGGGCATCAGTCCGGCGTTGAAAAACCACGCAAACCTTGAAGGAAAAGACAGCTCAAGTACCGAACTGAACAACAGCAATAACGACTACTTCAGTCAGGGCGGCGGCTACATCCACAACAATCTGGTCATCCGCAAGGTGGACAGCGCGAACACCTCGCTGCTGCTGCCGGGAACGGAGTTCACCCTCTACGCATGGAACACGGCAACCAACAAGTTCGAGGCGGTTGGCGGCGAAAATGGTAAGGTCTACACGGATCAAAACGGTATGATTACTTACCAATACAATTCGGAGAAGCTGAACGAGCGTCCGCTCGACCCGAACGTCGCGTACATGCTGGCGGAAACGCATGCAGTTGAACCGTACCACCTCGTGCTGGAGGATCGCCCGCTGGTCGTCTTCCACATCGTTCCGAGAGCGGACGATACCGAAGCACATCCGGAGAGATACCCGGACGGTCTCAACAATGGCAACTTCGGCACGATTTCAAAGAGTCGGCTGCAGGAGCTCATGACTGCTTCCGGCATCAAAGGCGTGGTGGATGGACCGCACACCGTCAACGGCTCTGCGAGCATCAACGTTCAGGTGAAGAACAGCAAGGATCGCCACGACATGGAGGTGCAGAAGAACTGGGCTGGCGACGACGCCCATGAGAATGCGCGCCCTGCCAGCGTCCTCGTGATGCTTCGCCGCTATGTGCTGACGCAGGAACAGTATACCGACGTGCTGAACACGGGCGCAACGCAGAATCCGCAATTTATCCTGTCTGCGGAAATGAAGGATAACAATAGCGCGTCGATTGTGCGGAAGTTCCCGGAGAATCAGGACGTTACGCTAACGCTGAACCTGCTTGGTGGCGCACTTGACAACGCTGCGCGTATTGTGGCTCGCGTAGACGGAAAAGAAGTGGTCTTGGAACCGCAAGATACGTCGAGAAAACAGTTCGTTTACACCACCGAGATGACGCATCAGAAAAAAGTAACTTTCTGCTTGCAGTGGAAAAACTGGGAAGGGAAATGGCAGGACGGTCAGTACTATAACAACGTGAGCATCACGATGACCCCGGAAGGCACACCGGTTGACGAAGTGCCGACGCAGGTCACGCAGTTCACCGACGCCCAATGGGCGAAAATCCGCCAGCACCCGGACGACGCCTACGGTGGCCGCGAGGCTACGCTGACGGCGGCGAACGGCTGGCACACCCAGTGGTCGCAGCTGGAATCCACCGGCGCGGACGCGAACGGCAACAAGCTCTACTACGTTTACTACATCGTCGAGGGCAAAGTGCCGAGCTACACCACATCCGGCATCACCTACACCATCGACCCGAACGCCAGCAAAACCACCGGCACGGTCACGGCGACGCTGACCAACGTCTACCGCCCGGAGGACAAGTACGGCGAAATCAGCATCGACTTGTCCAAGGAATGGTACGCGCCGGATGGCACAAAGCACACGATTACCGAGGAATTCGGCGGCGTGCAGGTCGCGCTCTACAAGACGCGCTGGGATTACGTCAACGGCGCGTGGACGATGGGCAGCACGGAACGCCGCGACACGGTCACGCTGGCAGAAGCGAACAAATGGAGCGCCAAGTTCGAGGGGCTGGAAACCTACACGGTCGCCATGGAAAACGGCGTTGTCCAAAACGCCCACGCCTACACCTACAGCCTCCGGGAACTGAACGTGCCGAGCGGCTTCTACTGCCAGCTGGCATACAGCGGTCTCCCGCAGCACCCGAGCGAGTACTTCACGGACGGGAATCCCGCCAATCCGAAGGCGAACGCGGAGAACGCACGCGGCACGGCGACGCTGCGGAACTACGAGATTGCGAAGCTGACCATCGAAGCCGAGAAGCGCTGGGGTGAAGGCGCGAAGCCTGAAAACATGCAGGATACGCTGACCTTCCGCCTGACCCGCGAAAAGCAGGAGAACGGCGCGTGGGTCGCGGACGACAGCTTCCAAGCGGTCACGAGGGTCATGAGCATCAGCAGCCTGAACACAAGCAAGGTCGTGTTCGGCACTTTCCCGAAATACGCTGTGACGGGCTTCGACGAGCAGAATCAGCCCATCAGGCAAAGCTACCGCTACAAGGTGGAGGAGGTCAAGTACCAAAACGAAGCCACCCTCCCGTTCAGCGTCAGCTATAGCCCGGCGGACGGTTTCGTGACGACGGAGGGCGATGCGAACACCAGCACCACCGTCACCGTGACGAACAACAAGCTGACGAGCGAGAAGGAAGGTCTGTACCGCTTCAACGTGGCGAAGCAGTGGCTGGATGCTTCCGGCAATCCTGCGGACAAGCCCACGCCGGAAGGCACGAAGGCGAAGATTACCGTGACGCGCACCCGCCATGTCTATGCCCCGGATACGGGCTGGACAGCGGAAACGCCCACCGCAAAGACAATCGAGCTGGACACCACAGCAACGTATACGGCGCTTTGGGCAGAATGGAACGAAACGCAGTCGGTTTATGCGCAATACAACGCCGACGGCACGGTGAAATCCGCGTGGGCGTACACCTACGAGGTGTCGGAAGCGACGATTGACGGCTACTTCGGCACGCAGCATCTGCCTGCGGACTTCCCGCAGAAGCCGGAGGACTACTTCACAGACGCGGCACTGACCGATATCAAGGAGATTTATCGCCAGCCGCTGACGGACACGCTGCCGGAAGTGACCGAAAAGAACTACTACGTCGAGCGGTTCAACGTCAAGGTGGACAAGACTTGGGCGCGCTTCCGCGACAGGGATGAGCTGACGTTCTGCTTGATTCAGGCGAAGAAGCAGCTCACCTTTGACAGAAATGGCAATCCCATCAAGACGGCTGATCAGCAGTACACCTACGTCACGAAAAACTGGACGGAGGGCGGCGAAGAACCGGTCTGGGAGTTCAACAACCTGCCGAAGTACTACTTCACGGTGAATGAGAACGGCGAGGCGCAGAAGAAGCCGTACTACTATTACATCGTAGAGGGGTACGAAACGATTAATGGTGCGCTAAACCCGTATCTGTATCAGGTGAGCTACACAGGCGACGCTACGCTTGTCAAGAAAACAACCGGTGCGGTGAACCAGCCTGCGGACGGCGGAACGGCGAACATCCACGCGAAGAACCTGCCGGGGTATGAAGTGGGAAATCTCAACCTCAATTTGACGAAAGAATGGGTCAATGTCAACGAGAAGCCGGAAAAGGTTACGCTCAACTTGACTGAGACAACGCATTCATGGGATAAAACAAAAGGGTGGATAACTTACGACCCCAATTCGGATACCGTTGAAATAATGCCGGATGCGAATGGAAACTGGACAACAACGCAACCGCTGGAAGCGTACTCTGTTGAGTATAATCCGGACGGCTCTATTCACACGGCGTATGTTTACACCTATGAGTTGACGGAAGCCCCTGTGAACGGTACGATGCCTGTTTACAGCTTCTCGGAGAACTGGCCGAAAGAAGTGGGCGACGTCCTTGAACTCAATTCGGCTGGCGAGCCAATCAAGGCAAAGGATGCGTTCAAAGCCTCTTCGTCACAAATGGAAGGAAGCTTCTTAGTCACCATCGCGGACGCAAGCGCAACCATCACCAACGTGCAGACCGGCAAAATCAACATCGAGAAGAAGTGGGCTGCTGAACCTGAGTACGACGGCGCACAGAACCCGCTGGGCATCCAGAACGTGTCGATTTCGCTCTTCCGCAACGTCTGGGGCGAAAACTGGACGGATTCGGACGGCGTGGTGCACTACAACTGGTGCTATGACCCCTTCCAGCAGAATTACGTCCTGTCGGCGGAAAACGGCTGGAAGCTGACCATCGACAACCTGCCGTTGTACGACACGACCATCAATCCCGACGGCAGCCTGCGCAAGTACCGCTATTACATCTTCGAAAACACGAGCGTCGGCAACGACACGCTGGACCGCTACACGCCGGTGATGACGGCGGATGAAAGCGAACGCGACGGCTCGACTCTCTACATCACCTTCAAGGATACGACGGAAAACAACGTGACCATTACCAACGTGCCCAAGAGCATCAGCATTGTCAAGCAATGGGCGGACGCGGACACGTTCGGCGAAGAGGGCATGATGCAGGACATCTACCTTGAAGTCATGATGAAGTATCAGGAAGTCTACTCCACGCAGTGGAAAACGGAAAACCTGCTGGAAAAGAGCTACTTCAGCCTGAAGAACGTTATCTGCACGCCGAGTTCGCTCACGGCGGAGCTGGTGCAGATTAACGGCGCGCCCTACCTGCATGTGTCGGGGCTGGCGAAGGCGGATGAACCGTGGCGCGTGACCATCCGGAATCTGCCGGGCTACGCCAGTGCGTCCTTCATCATCCGCGAAGTGGAGCTGGCGGGCTACCTGAACAACCTGCCGGACGGCAAGCTGGAGCTGGGCTTCAACGAAATCGGCACAATTACCAACACGCCGACGAAGCTGAAAATCACCAAGCAGTTCAGGCAGGCGTATTTCCCCACAGGCAGCGGAAGCGAACTGCCGCTGAATGTCCGCAATACCGTCGTGTACCTGCAAATCTGGCGCGAAAAGCGTGACGGCGCTGGTCTTTCCCAACACGAACGCTACACGCCCTTGCTGGGCGCGCTGGAAGCGAACATGGACGCGACGCTCTTGTCGGACGGCACCGTGAAGCTGACGGTCGGCACGAATACGCCGACCGACGCCGCAACGCTGACGCTGACACGCCTCCCGCGCTACTGGTTTGACAAGGATACGGGCGCAAGCGGCGAATGGTACTACTACGTCAAGGAAGTGGACGCGGAAGGCAACGAAGTCCATTCGTCTTCTGCCCCGACGAACGGCGAACAGCCGGATATCAACCTGAACGTCAAGACACTCACCGTCACCAACACCCTGACCGACGTCAGCGCCCGCAAGGTCTGGACGTCGCTGGACAATCAGTTCACGCTGAATCCCGCGAACCTCCCGGACATCACGCTGACGCTCAAGCAGACCACCGCGGAAGCGGCGGCGGACGGCGACAAGATCATCGCGAACGTTACCCTTGGCTGGGACGCGGAAGCGGGGAAGGTCGTCGCGAAGAATCTGAATGGCTGGCAGTTTGGCGAAGTGGTTGAATACACCGCGCCGGAAGGCAGCAAGAACATCTGGTGGGGCTACAAGTGGTACAATCTCCCGGCGTATGACGCGGGTGGCAACATCTACCGCTACTACGTCGTCGAGAAGACCCCGGTGGGCAGCGGCTGGCAGCTGGTGACGGATGACACGAACGCCACGAACACCGCGCCGATTCCCGCGAACAGCGAAAATCGCGTCTTCCAGATTACGAACACACCCATTACCTACACGCTGCCCGAGACGGGTGGCATCGGTACACTGCCGTACACGGCGGGCGGTCTGCTGCTGATGGCAGCGGCGGCATTGCTGCTGGGGCAGGAAATCAAACGCCGGAGGGAAGGCTGCTGAGCAGTCGGCAGCCCCCCTTCCGGGGCAGCTCAATCCGTATACGCGGGCGAAAGCCCTTGTATAAACATGGGGAAGAAAACGACGGGAGGAGGAATGAAAACACGCAAAGATGCGATACGTCAGGAGACCTCCCGACGTAGGAAACCCCGGTAATCTCTGAAAAACGTTTTCCAATGAATGAAAAACGACAACGAAGAGGAGAAAAACCATGAAAAAGTTTTGGGCAATTCTGCTGGCCATGATGCTCGTGCTGAGCATGGTCACTGTCGCGGGCGCTTCTGAAGTGACGGAAGGCGATACGCCGACTACTACCGGCTTTACGATTCAGGTAAATCCGAAGGACGATGTGGATCACGAATACCAGGTATACCAGATTTTCACTGCTGATGTTGTAGCAAATGAATCTGGTGCGAAAGTGCTGACGAGCGTCAAGTGGGGCGCAAACGCCAAGAACGACACTGCTGCGGTCACGACTGGTGATCCTGTGCCGGACGCAGTTCTGGAGGCTCTGAAAACTGTTTCGGGCACGAATCAGGAAAAGCTGGCTGAAATCACGAAGTACTGGAACGCTGAATCCGCTCCGGTTGATACGTTCTCTTCCACCAAAGCAGCCCCCGGCAAGAGCCAGAAACTGACCCCTGGCTATTACCTTGTGCGGGACAATCAGGCAAAGCTGGAAGGCAAGGACGGCGCTGCCACGCTGCTGATTGTAAAGGTGCTGGATCAGGACATCGTTGCGACTGCAAAGTCTGAAAAGCCCTCTGTGGACAAGCAGGTACAGGACGAAGTTGCTGATGCTGAAAAGAACGGCGGAGAAGTGAATCCGGAAGGCTGGGGCGAGAGTGCCGACCACGCGCTGTTTGAAAACTTCAAGTTCCGTCTGGTCGCGACTATTCCGGTCAATGCGGATTATAATGACTATCCGACGTACAAGCTGGTCTTCAACGACACCATGTCCAAGGGCATTACCTTCGTTCAGATTGATTCTGTGAAGGTGAACGGCATCGCACTGAAAGGTACCGATTATGTTTGCACTGCAACGCCTGGTCAGAAGGGCGCAGGCAAGGTTGGTGAAAACCAGGATAAGCCGTCTTGGACGCTCACAATCGAAGACCTGAAGAAGGTGATGAAAGAAAACACCAGCATCCTTGTTACGGACAAGATTACGGTTGAGGTTGTTTACACGGCGTATCTGAACGAAGAAGCGCAGGTCTTCAACGCGAGCGCAAACAGCACGGACAACAAGAACAGCGTCGATTTGGAATACTCCAACAACCCCAATGCTGATGGCATGGGTAAAACGCCGGAAGACCATGTGTGGCTCTTCACCTATGTTGTGAACAACACGAAGTATGCGAACACGGCTGAAGCAGGCAAAGAACTGGCTGGCGCTGGCTTCACGCTTTATGACCAAAATGATCGTGTTGTTCCGCTGTGGAAGGATGCCGATGGCAATTACATTGTCGCAGGCACCACGAAGCCGAATGATACCTATACGGATGTCGCAAACAATGAAATGATTACGGAAGCCAATGGTACGTTCAACATCATCGGTCTGGATCACGGCACGTACACGCTGAAGGAAACCACGGTCCCTGCTACCTATAATCCGCTGGATCCTGTCACCATCACGATTTCGGCAGACCACAAGGAAGCTGCTGGCGGTGCAAGTGCAACCATGGAACTCACGGCGGCTTCTACGATGAACAACAAGCTCGTCAACAAGTCCGGCGCGACCCTGCCTGAGACCGGCGGCATCGGCACGACCATCTTCTACGTGCTGGGCGGCATGATGTTCGTGGGCGCGGCGCTCATCCTCATCGTTCGCCGCAAGGCCGAAGCGGACGAAATCTGATTTCTCTCCCGCAATTCGTTGAACATCCCCATGTTCTGATGAAACCCCTGCCGGGCGGTGCGCGCAATGCCGCCGCCCGGCATTCCCAAGTGGAAATAATGGAGCATGTTTGCAGAAAGGAGGCGGCTCATGAAGCGCAATATGACAACCATTTTGCTGTTTGTGGTGCTGTTTGTGGGTCTGGCGCTCCTTCTGTACCCGTCCGTGTCGGATTTCTACAATTCCTTCCACCAGTCGCGTGCCGTAGCCACCTACAACACGGTGGTGGAGCAGGAGTCCAAGAAGGATTACGAAGCGGATTGGGCGGCGGCAAACGCTTATAACGAAAAACTCCGCGCACAGTCCACCGTTGATCGCTTGATCATGACCGACGAGGAGCGCGAGGAGTACGACGCGGTGATGAATGTCGGCGGGTCGGGCATCATCGGGGTGATTGAGATTCCGCAGATTGCCGTGACGCTGCCGCTGTATCACTCGACGAACGCCAACGTGCTTCAGGTCGCCGTCGGTCACATTGAGGGCACAAGCCTGCCGACCGGCGAACCGGGGACGCATTCCGCCTTCTCGGCGCATCGAGGGCTGCCCTCCGCCAAGCTCTTTACCAACCTTGACCAGCTCACCTACGGCGATACCTTCACCCTCCGCGTGCTGGACAAGGTACTGACCTATGAAATCGACCAGATTCTCATTGTTG
>OGXH01000930.1_pt1 | contig 21764 bp, 13 predicted proteins | sample 1576241 | NCBI WGS metagenome assembly OGXH01 (sample SAMEA3541529, study PRJEB24748) | human gut metagenome | biome: human gut; feature: human-associated habitat; material: faeces | place: China | collected 2012
AGAATTTCCATTCTCTCCCCAAATCTATTTTTTAATTTTTCTACACAAGGTATAGATAACATTTGATTGTGAGGAATGATGACTATTCCCCGATGACGATACATACTTTGGCTTCTTTCATAAGCTGCTCCCAAATGCAAAGCAAGAAATGCCAGCTCGTTTTCGTTAATAGTGTATCCTGTGCATTCAGTAATAACCTCACCAGAATGTACTGCCATTTCAAAAACCAAAGGGTATTTTCTTTTAATTTCCTTTAAATAAAGGTTTGTAACTTTAACATTGTTCACTTGTCTTTCCAATAAAGACTGTAAATGTGTAATTAATCCAAGTTTTAAATCATAATCATTTGAAAGATCTATACCAAAATATTCCTTTATTTTATCTATAATTGTATAAAAAATATATTTCAAATTTTCACTTTCTTTTCTATTTCTATTATAGAATTTTCCACTTTTCCCCAATAAAAGATACGAAAATAAAACCACTTCATCTTCAATAACGGGTATATGTATCACTTGCGAAACTTTTGAAAAAAAATCTTTCGCCACCTTATATTCTAAACTATCCTTCAGTTTTTCATTATAAGTTTTATCTTCAATATAGTTATGATTAATAATTCTTTCTATTGAAACACCTGCATGTATCATAATCATAGGAAAACTCACATCTCTAATATAGTAATCATTCATTTCACAAACTTCTTCTAATATATCTTTAACTTCTAATAAATCAAAATTTTCCCATAAATCAGCAATAGAATTTAAATTCATAAAATTCCCTTTAGTTTCTTCTGTCAGCAAATCTTTGTAAAGTTTTCTTTTATCTGCTTCATCTCCTACTAGATAAATTGTATTTTTATTACGAACAATTTTTAAACTTGAATAACTACTAATCATTCTTCTAATTTTCTTTAAATCATTATCTATCGAATATCCACTAATAAAAACTCGATCTTGCAATTGAATTAAGTTAATTTCACTTTCTTTAAACAATAATTCCTGTATTAACCAAACACATCTTTCATGTGATGTTTGTGGAATAATTTCCTTGGGTTCAATATCTTGTTTTGATAAAAGTGTTTGATCAATATGATAACCTTTCCTTTTATCAGCACTAATTAACAAACAATCGTAAAATTGATTAATATGCTCTATATCATTACGTATCGTACGATCTGTAACATTTAGAATATGCGCCATCTCTTTTCCAGTAATCCATTTTTTATCATTCAATAGATCAATTACATGCATTTGTCGATCATTTAACATATCTTTTTTCCTCCATTTATTATCATTATAACAGTAATTTTTTTTACACAACATTAATTGTGTTTCCTAATTGTTAGGAAATAAAAAAACAAGGTTTCCCTTGTTAATCTTTAAAAGTATATCCTACACCTACTTCAGTTACAATAAAATGAGGATGATTCGTATCTTTTTCTATTTTACGTCTAAGTGTTGCCATAAAGACTCTTAAAGCATTTTGATTTGAATGATCTTGATAACCCCAGATTTCTTTTTGAATGTAATTATGTGTTAATACTTTACCACGATGTTCAATTAAAAGCTTTAAAAGATTAAATTCAATCGGTGTTAAATGAATTTCTTCTTGATCTATTAATACCTTTCTAGAAATAAAATCAACCTCTAAATAATCCTTTTGATATTTCTTTATTTCTTCATCTTCTTTTCTAGATAATCTTTTAGCTACTCTAATTCTAGCTAAAAGCTCTCCCATATAAAATGGTTTTACAACATAATCATTTGCTCCTAAATCAAGTGCTTTGATTTTTTCTTGTTCTTCTAATCGTGCAGAAACAACAATAATAGGTTTTGAAGAAATTTTTCTAATTTCTTGAATTACTTCAAGACCATCAATATCTGGTAAACCTAAATCTAAAATAACAATATCAGGTTGATGACTATAAAAAAGACTTAATGCTTCATGACCCTTTGTTGTCATTAATATACGATATCCTTCATGTTCAAAAGACATTTGCAGAAAATGAGAAATATATGGATCATCTTCTACAATCATAATTAAATCATTCATTATACATTCAACTCCTTATCACTAGGAATAGTAAAAATAAAACATGCTCCATCTTTTTCATCCTTAGCCCAAATTTTTCCACCATGAGCTTGAATAATTGCTTTACAAATAGCTAATCCTAAACCAATTCCTTTTTGACTATCATTAGAAACATTGGTATCTGTTACAAATTCTTCAAAAATATGATCTAAAATATTTTTAGAAATTCCAGATCCTGTATCTTTAATCATAAATTGTACTTCATCTTCTAATTTCTTTACATGAATCGTAATTTGATCTTTTTCTTTTGTATACTTGATTGCATTATTTAAAATATTAATAAATACTTGAACCATTAATTTACCATCTACATTAATAAATAATAAATCTTGAGGTACATCTACAACCACATTTCTTTTTTCTAATTCAGGTAAATGTTGTATTGCTTCATAAATCAAATCATCTACAACTTCTAAATTTTTATGTAAGACTAAATTTCCACTTTCTATTTTAGACATGTTTAAAATATTTTCAACGATTTGAGTAAGCCAATGTGCTTGATCATGTATGTCTTTTGCTAGTGAATAAACATCCTCATTTGTAAGATGATCTTGATTCATCATGAGTTGACTTGCTCCAACGATTCCTGTAAGTGGTGTTCTTAAATCATGTGAGATACTTCTTAACATACTGTTAAGCATATGTTCTCTTTCCATCGCTACCTTTATTTTTTCTTGTTCTAAATAAGTAAGTTCTCTTTCTAAAGCATTTCCTAATTGGTTAGCAGCTGCTTTAATGATAATCATTTGATCTTCATTGAGTCCTTGATGACTTAATATTTCAATACTTCCTAAAACTCGATTCATTCCTATAATAGGAATTACATTTTTACTTTCTTCTTTTATTTCCAAGGAAATATTTGTTTTTATTTGAATACTTTCTTCAATATATTGATTTCCTTTTAATAAAATATATTCGATCCCTGAAACGTTCAATAATCTTTCTGATAAGCTATATAATTGTTTAGAAATACCTTCATTCTTTTTAGAAATAATAATTTGTTTTTGAAAACGATCCGTTAAACTACAAGCAATAACTGAAGTCATCAAAAAGAAAAGAATAAGCATAAAATCATTAGGATCACTAATATGAAAATCATAGTTAGGGTCAATATATAAAAAGTTAAAACATAATACACTAACAATAGATGCTAATAAACCATAAAAATATCCTTTAGTAAATGTAGAAATTAATAAAACTCCTACAATAAATACCATTAAAATATTTTCTTTCCTAATTCCCATTGAATTTAAAGTAAGTGAACAAAATAATTCAATCGAAATAATAATACCAAAATAAACTAAATACCTTAATTTTTCTTTCATCAAATCACCAAGATCATCATGACATACATTTTAGAATCATATCAACATCTTTTTTCTTTCCTATAACTAAAAGATGATCTTCTACATTAAAAACATAATCTACCGAAGGTAAAAAATCTGTTTTATTATCTTTTTTGATTCCTATGATATAAATATGAAAAGCTGCTCGAATATTAATTTGTTTAATTGTTTTTCCTAACCATTGACGTAATGCAGGAATTTCATAAATAGAATATTCATTATCCAATTCAACATAATCATACAAATTATCATTACTTACACGCACTGCTAATTTTTCAGCACTGTCACGATTAGGATAAATAACCTCATCTGCCCCATTTTTTAATAAAAATTTAGCGTGTATATCTCTTGTTGCTTGAGAAATAACATACTTGGCTCCTAATTCTTTGAGTAAACTTGTAATTTCCAAACTACTTTGGAAATTTGTTCCAATACAAACAAAACAAATATCAAAATTAGCGACACCAAAACTTTGCAAAACATCTTCATTTGTACAGTCCCCTATTTTGATATTCGAAATCAATTTTGTTAGATCTTCTAAACGAGATTCATCTTTATCTACGATCATCACTTCATTTCCAAGTGAAATCATATTACTTGCTAGATGGTGACCAAAACGTCCCATTCCTATAATTAATACTGTTTTCATAACTCCTCCTACCCAATAGCTATTTTTTCTACTGGATTTTTACAATTTGAAATTTTCTTTTTTCTTGAAAGACTTAAAGCTAAAGTTAAACTTCCTACTCGACCACAATACATTAATAAAACAATCACAATTTTAGAAAGCATTGTCAGTTGTCTTGTAATCCCTGTTGAAATTCCTACTGTTCCAAGTGCTGAAAAGATTTCAAAAAAAACATCTTGCATTGGAAGTTGAGGTTGCATGTCAAAAAGTGCAATTGCACTTATAAAAATAAATATAAGATTTATTAAAAAAACGGAACATGCTTTTTTTATCGTTTTACTATCAAAACGACGATTAAAAGCATTGGCTTCACTTTTGTTGGTCATTGTAGCGTATACAAAAATAGTCAAAACTGCAAAAGTCGTTGTCTTAATACCTCCAGCTGTTGACCCAGGACTACCACCAACAAACATTAAAAACATCATTAATAAACTTGTTGAAGGTTTTAAATGAGAAACATCAACTGTATTAAAACCAGCTGTACGACAAGTCACAGATTGAAAAAATGAAGCTAAAATCATTTCTTCTTGAGACAAGGAAGAAAGTGAATTTTGACATTCAAATAAATAAAATAATACGGCTCCGCCAACAATTAAAATAATTGTCATTATTAAAACGATTTTTGTTTGTAAAAGATATTTTTTAAACTTAAACCCTTTTTCATAAATATCTTGCCAAACAATAAATCCTAGACCTCCTATAATAATCAATGCCATAATTGTTATATTAACAATTATATTAGAAGCATAAGGAGTTAATGAACCATAAGGTTCTATTGTTCCAAGTAAGTCAAATCCTGCATTACAAAAAGCAGAAATCGCATGAAAGATTCCTAAATAAATACCTTTTAATAAACCAAAATCTTCTATAAAAACAAGACTTAAAATAATTGCGCCAATTCCTTCAAATAAAAAAGTTCCTTTTATAATATGTTTAACAAGTTTGACCCCACCTGCTAATTTTAAAGAATTGACACTTTCTTCAATCAAACCTCTCTGTCTTAAACTAATTTTTTTCTTAAGATAAGTGGCTAGAAAAACCCCAATCGTAATAAAACCTAAACCACCAATTTGAATTAAAAGTAAAATCACGATTTGTCCAAACAATGTCCAATGTGTTGCTGTATCATAAACAACTAAACCTGTTACACAAGTGGCACTTGTCGCTGTAAAAAGCGCATCTAAAAAATCCGTACGATCACTAGAAACAGGTAACAAAAGTAAAAACGTTCCAACTAAAATAACAATTGCAAATCCTAATGCAATGATTTCAACATTTGTTCTTCTTTTGATCATATAAATGTTTTATTAACCTTTCTATGTCTTCTATTGTTTGTAATAATTCAATATTTTCTTGATATAATTCTTCATACTTTTGTTTTCCAATTAAAGAATAAACTTGGACATCTAACATATCTCTATGAATGCGATAATTCATTAATAAGTTATAATAATCATCTTCACAGCATAAAATGACATATTGATAACTTTGTTCAAAGTGATATATTTCTTGTTTTGGTATACATTTGATTGTATCATTTTCATATTTTTTTGCTATTTGATATTGATCATCATAAATGATAAGAATTGTTGGATATTCTATACTTTCTATAAGCTCATCAAAACAACTCATTTGTTTATATACCATAAACAAAACAATTATCAAAATAATCACTAATATAAAATTCACCATAATACTCCCCTCATTATTTCTATTATAAAATGGGAGGTATTAAGATAGTGTTAAGATACTTTGTATATACATTAATAAAACATAAATAAAAAGGATCAAGATAATTCTTGACCCTACCAATAATCTCGTTGTTGATCTGTAACTTCCAAAGTTTTTGTATTCACTAAATAAAAATCAACAAGATTTTGTGTGCTACTTTTTTTTATATACTTTTCTAAAACAATTTCATAATCTTCATCATTATTTTTATATTTATTAAATACAAGAGATAATGTATATTCATCATTTGTACTTACAACTGCATAAGGATAACCTTTAGCATCATATTGATAATCAAAACAAGGGTTGTCTAATTTATTTTGTGCTATTAAAAGGTCATACACTTTTTCAAAATAAACTCTTTCTGGATCATTTTCTAAATCAGTCGTATCACTTTCTTGTGCTGTTGTTTCTTGATTTGCTTCCTCTGTTTGATTTTGTGACTCACTTTCATTTGTATCCTCATTACTTGTTTGAGAGTTAGACATTTCAAAAGGGTCTGGAGCAAAGTAAAATTTTAAATCTCGATCATTAGAAAGCTCATAGACTCTGATATCTTTTTGTTTTTCTAAAATATAAATAAAGTAATAATCCTTTTTATATTTAAAATAAAGCATATGATTATTGATTCTATGCAATTTCACTATTTTAGGTGAACTATTTTTTTCAAAATAAGCTTTATCATCTCCAATAGTTAAAGTATAGTGTGTTGAAATATATGTTCCTAAATACATGTGATTATTGATTTTAGAAAAAAGTTTATCGTTTTTAGTTTCATTTTCTAAAGAAATCACTTCTATTTTTTGATTTTCTAAAATATAGAGCACACTTTGATAATTTCCCACTTCTGCCCTATTTGAAACATTCGTTATTTGTCTTTCAAATTTTCCATAACCTTTTTTATACTGACTATAAAGTGTAAGCTTTTGATTTTGTCGTGTATAAGCCATGTCATTATCTAAACGATGAATATCATTACCCATAATAAAAGGTAAGGCAATATAAAGTACAATCAATAATAAACTCACATAAAGACCTATCCCTTTTTTAAACTTCTTCGCTACAAAAAAGATAAGAGCGACTCCTAGTATAATACTTGTTATTTGAATAATAGGTATAAGAATCGTTGAAAGTGAAATCATTTCAACATGATTTATATAACTATAAATACTCCCTAATACAAGATTACCTAAACTTAATGAGAAAAATACAAAAAGAAGTGCAAAACAGCTAACAAATAATCTCTGTTTTTTTCCATTAATTGGTCTTTTATTCTTCACAAATTGATTTAAATAATCATAAAGATTTTCATCTTTTTCTATCACAATAGAATAATCTATAAAATTCAAAGTTATAGTTTCTTTTGAAAGAACATAATTTTCTAGATCTTTCATTTCAATGAATAGATTGTTATAAAAGAAACGATTATTTTCATCAATATAAACAAGATCAAAGCCTAATACTTTCTTCCTTTTTCTTTCCATTCTTAATGCATACAGTAATAAAAAAGTTGAGGTAATAAATAAAATATAATACAAAAATTTAAAATTATAACCTATAGATTCGATTGCAAATGCCGATAAAAACATACATAAAATTAAAACAATTAATTGTTTATACATTTGTTGTTTGATTATATTTTGATACTCAAATTCTTTGATATGTAATTCCATATAAACCACCTTGTTTTCATTATACATATAAGATATGGATACTTTGTGTCTTTACTTATTTTTATTTAAAAAGGAGATGATTGTTTGATAAACATCTTCATTATAAAAAATACTTCTACCATGATCTGCATCATGTACTCTTCCAAAAGTTACATCATAATGATACTCTTTTAATTTTTCATAGAGTTCAATACTTTGAGTAATAGGAACAACATGATCTTTATCCCCATGCAAAATAAGGAAAGGTGGTAAATTCATATTTTCTTTAAGATAAGTTATAGGTGATACTTCTATTAAAAGTTGATTGTCTAAAGATCCTAGAAAGTCAATTGCATTTCTTTCTTCTTTCCAATCATATTTACTATACCAATCATTAAAAGTCATAAAATTTGTAACTCCATATAAATCAATAATACCTTTGAATTCATATTTCTTTTGTAAAGCTATTAATAAAGCAATATGTCCTCCAGAAGAATCTCCACTTAAAAAGATATTATTAAAATCAATTGGATAATTTTGATAATGATCTTTTAAAAATGCGATTGCCTTTTCTACATCACTTATCTGTGCAGGATATTTATATTCTGGTGCTCCATGATATTGGATAATAGCATAAGCATAGCCTGTTTTAACAATTGGCATAAAATCAAAAATATGATCATTCATATCTTGTTGATACCATCCTGAACCTTGAATATGAATGACTAGAGGATATTTTCTTGTTTCATCTAAAATTGTATTTGGAAAAAGAAAACGTATCTTACATCCTTGTTGATATTCAACATCTAACATCCTACATCTAAGATTTTCTTTATTTCCTTTTAATTCTAAAGCACCTTCTATTTCTTTAGTATATCTAGGAAATGTTTCATACGAATAATTTTCTACTTTCATTTTTGAATACTCCTTACTATTTCTTCCACCAGTTCAATAGAAACAACATCATAATCATTTTCATGAGGAGCAGGTGCATAACTATAAGATACTTCATGTGTCTTTGTTGTTGGATCATTGATCCAATCTTTACAAGAACTATGCACTTGGTTGATTCCTGTATCATTCATCATTTCTCTGGCATTACTAGCATTTATACCACTTCCAGCTAGTATTTCTATGTGTTTCCCATATTTTGTTTGTAAATCCTTTATAAGTTCTTTTCCATCCATTGCTTTTGGTTTTAAGCCACTTGTTAGAATACGATCTACTCCTAATTGAATTAATAATTCAATAGAAACAAAAGGATCTTTTACACAATCAAAAGCTCTATGAAAAACAACTTCTCCTTGATATTCTTTAATTATATCAATCATTTCTTTTGTTTGTTTTTCATTAATTGAACCATCTTCATTTAAACATCCAAAAGCAATTCCATCTGCACCATTTTCCAACAAACATCTCGCATCTTCTTTCATCACTTCAAATTCAATATCATTATAATAAAATCCAGCACCTCTTGGTCTTACCATTGTAATGACCTTTAAATTTGTATTCTTCTTTGTAAGTTTTAAAGAAGCTAAACTAGGTGTCAATCCTCCTAAATAAAGTGCACCATTTAATTCAATACGTTTTACCTTTCCCTTATAAGCATTTAAAGCATCTTCATAACTTCCACAACATATTTCAACTAATCTTTCCATAAATATCTCCTTATTTCATTATAACAAAAAAGAAGGTCAAAGTAACCTTCTATTTAAGATTCTTTAAATATTTCTCAATATCATTAAATGGTAAGATCACCTTAATGAAAAGGAACAACCTATTTTGATTGTTCCTTCATTAAATTTCTAGATTTCTCTAAACTGATATTTTCATTTATTACATTTCACATATTTTGAATTTAATGATTATATTTTCTTCTTTTTAAAACTATAAATCCTATACCAGCTAATAAAAGCATGCTCATCATTGTAACAAGTTGTGTATTATCTCCTGTTTTTGTTGATTTAACAACTTGACCAACAATTGTTTCTTGTCCACCATTTGAAGATGATAGTTGATTATCAGATGAAGAATCATTTGGTTTTGATACCGATGGAACATCCGGATTAGATGGTTCAACATCTGTTTTTACTTTCTTTACAATAACTTCTCTTGTAAATTCAACTTCATTACCAAGAGCATCTACTACACGATAAGTCACTTGATAAGTTCCTGCTTTATTTACATTAACATTATTACTTACAACTGTAAGTTTTTCTGTGATATTTGTACCATCAACATCATAAACTTTTACACCAGTTAATGGATCAAATTCATCACCTACTATAAATTCTTTTGCATCAACAACAAGTTTTGCTTTTTCAACAACTTTAATTTTAAATAGTTTAGTCGCTTCATTACCAGCTTGATCACTTACAGTCACTGTAATTATATAAATTCCAACTTGATGACAATCATAATCACCACTGATTGTTAATTTATCTGATAAATCACCATCAATATCATCAGTTGCTTTTAGTTCTAATAAATCTTTTATATCAGTTTCGTCACCCACACAAACAATAGCATCTTTACCAGTGATTTCTGGTTGTGTGACGTCTTGTTTACCTTTAAATGTTAATTGAACATGACGATAATTGAATCCATCAATATCATCATAAATACGGATGAATTGTTTACCAGCTTCTAATCTAATTTCAATTGTATCACTATCTTGATAATTAGCCCATCCACCAGTATTTTTTAAAGTAACTTCTCCTAATTGAGTTGTTGTATTACCATCAACTCTCATAGCTATAGCTTTTGTATCACTTGCACAATCATGACTATAATTAACTTTTAAATCATACAACCCTGCTGTTTTAACGTCAACATAATAGTCTTGATAAGTACCTGCTGATCCAAACCCAATATTTTTAGTTGAAGAACCTTCAATTGCCCAACCAATTTCTTTTGAACCATCAACAACTTGATCAGCAGAAATTGTTGTTTTTCCATCTTTTGTATCATTAACTTCTATTACATCTGTTAATTTTTTTATTTGTAAATCTGTTAATTCAAAACCTGGATTATTTACTTCAAATCTTAAAGTTTGTTCACCAGCTTTTAAGTTTAACATTTGTGCATATCCTTGAGCATTTCCCCAATATTTACCAAAAGAAACACTACCTAAGTTATCTGTTGCTAGTCCTAAACCACCACTTAATTTTAAACCATTTTCAACAGCTTCATTATCTTTAACTTTATAAGTTAAAACATAGTTTCCTTCTTCTTCTATATTTAAGAAGAAATCTAAATAATCTCCTTTAGCACCATTTACTAAAGTACCTCTTTTACGATAAGCATCACTTTCATTTAATTTAACAGCTTCATCTTTTACATTAATGCTTTCTGGTAAACGATCTGTTTTTAATAATTTAATATTAGCAACTAAATCTATATCTCCTTCACTATAACCACTTGGTTTAACATTAATTGTTCCAACAAGATCATCATAATTTGTATTTGTACGTTCTAGTATAACAGATACTTCTGTACCATCTTTATTTACTTTAACTTCACTTACTTTAACATATTGAGCAATTTCTTCACTTAAAGTTAAATCACTTGTTTTTATATTTTGATTAAATTTACCACCTGTAATCTTTAAAACAAGTGTATTGCTATCAAAATCAAGATTACCAATATCTTCTAACATTTCTTTATCATCAACTGCTTCAATAACTGTTTGATCACTTAATAAGTAATCTTTATCTCCTACTTCTTTAGCATCAATTTCAACTTTTAAAGTACGATTATTATCATAATCTACAACTTCTTGTCCTTTTAAAGTAATTGTTGCTTTAGTATCACTCACTCTATCTAAATCAAAATCTACGCCTTGAGGTAAATCGATGTGCCAATTATCTCTATTGAATTGTTTATTAAATTTACCATCTTTTAATTGAACAGTAATCTTTTGACCATCTAATTTTCCTTCTTTTAATAAATCATTTTCTAATTTGATATATGAACCAAATGATAATGATTTTAAATTAAATCCACCAGTATTTTTAGGAACAAACATAATTTTATGACTACCTTTTGGTAAATCAATAGCAACTGTTCCTGTTTTATAAGTACTGAAACTTCCTGTTGTTTCTAAAGTACTTGACGCTGTTAAAACATTATCTACATAAATATCAAATTCAGCATCTTTTTCACCTTTAGCATATTCAAGTTTCATTTTATAATTGCCTGCTTTTTGAACATTGACTGTATATTCTAATTTATCATCATCATCAAAGAAGCCTACATTTTCATTATTTTCAGCTATAATATTTTCACCATAGCTATAATCTAATGCTTGAATATAACCTGGAACATTTAAAACATCTTTAGCTTTAGTAAATGTCAAAGTACAAACATCCATATTACCTTGTGGTAAAGCTAATGTAAGTCTTTGTACCCCTGCATTTAACTTCACTTGAATTTGAGCATTTCTTGTTGTGCTCCAAGCACCCCAACCACTAGACCAAGTATCAAAACGTTTAGTAACTGTATGCCCAACCTCTTCATTATTTACTTTCAAAATAATTTGCTTATTATCAATATTACTATCAACCGATGGTCCACTTGTTGGTCCAATAGCATGAGGAATTGAAACATTATATAGACCTGCTTCTTTAACATCAATTAAATAGTCTGCCCATGCACCATCTTGAATGTCTCCAAATCCAGAACCATCATCTTTAACTTTTAATTTATCATAGTTAATAGCATCTGTTGCTTTTAAAACACCTGGAATTTCATTTCCTTTAACTTCAGCTATAGATCCATCCCATACATAAGTTGCTACATTGCCAGCAGGTAAAACAGCATTAAATTGTGTACCATTCATCATCACTTTAAACTTTTGATCAGAACCACTACGATTTGCTACAATCATAACAATTTTTCCTGTTTCAGGATCTTTAAATGCAACATTTGTAACAGTTGAACTACTTCCATTATTTGTATCAATACGTACATATCCTGGTTTTACATATTTAGTAAATTGAGATATGATATATACTTCAGGTGTAGCCCAATATCTTTGAGGGTTATTTGCATCTTGTACAAATAATGTTGGATCAGGTGTTCCTACCCAATGATGAGTTGCAATATTACTATCTAACATTGTTACCCAACTATTATAGCTTTCAGAACCATTTCTTAACCAAGTGATAATATCATTAGCTCCACTTGTTCCCCAAACAGATCTTTCAGTTAAATTCATACTTAGCTGATCTTTGTAATCATCATAGAAAGATCCCATCGTTGAAGCATTTCCCCCATATGGATGGAAGGCAATACCATCAATATTATAATCATTTCCAGCTTCTTTAAAGAAATCTTTCATAAATTTATCAGCACCATCAAAGTTATGATCAAAAGCCCATAATTTAATATTCTTTTCTTGATCATTTAAAATTGTACTTTGTGCTAATTCTGATTTAATAGCTTTAGCAAGTTTAGCTTCTTGTGTTCCTGTCATTGCACAACTTGGATAGTTAATTTCAAGTAATGGTTCATTTTGAAGAGTCATTGCATAAATTGGAATACCTTGTTTTTTATATTCTTCAACAAAACGTACCATATATTTTGCTAAATCATTAATATAAGAATCATTTAATTTCCCACCTTTTAATAGTAAATTGTTATTTTCATATGATTTACTACTAGAAGTAGCTGTTTTCATCCATCCTGGTGGTGTCCAAGATGAAGCAAAGAATTTAAGATTATTTTCAACTCCTAATTCTTTAGCAATTGTCATCATTTCCTTAAGAACTTTAATAACACCATAATCTTGATCTTTTTGAATACTAAATCCTTTTCCTGTTACATTATTCCAGTCTGGTTTTCCATCTAATTCTTTACCAGTTCCATCATAATAAGTATAAAAATCTTGAGCTGTAAAATCAGATGCACCAATTGTAACCCTCATTAAAGACATTCCCATACCATTAACAGGATCTAATAATCTTCTTAAAAACGCTTGACGATTTTCATCACCCATTTTTAATAAATTATGAATTGTTGCTTCTTCAATAGAAGTTCCCATTCCTAAAACACTTTGATATGTTTTTTGATCATTAACAATAATTGTTGTTTGTGTAGAATCATCTGCTACACGTAAATCTAATGCATCTTTTGTAGCATTTTTATTTGAAATTTCAAATTCACCTTTATACCATGCCATACTTTGAGAATTTTCTGAAGAAGACATACTCACTTCAACAGCACCCTCTTGCAACATTGCTCCAGTTCCAACATTAGTCACTTCTTCAGGAACAACTGGTCCAATATAATCACCAGCTTTTTCAAATATATAATAATCAAAATTGAAATCTTTATCACGCGCTACAAGTTTAAGTTCATGAACACCTGCTTTTAAACTGACTAAAGCTTTCATCTCTTGAGCTGTAAATGTTGTCCAACTTCCAGTTGAAACAACAGATGTATTTTTCTTTTCTAAAACTAATTCATCATCTAAGTATAATTCAAATGCACCATCAATAGTTGATTCATATTGACGAGCTACTTGAACAGTTAATTTATATGCTGCTTTTTCAGGTACTTTTATTTTATAGGTCATATAACGTCCATCTTGTAAATAACCTACAGTTGTACCATTATTTTCTAATTGAATACTACTATGTGCATCTACAAAATCTTCTGCTTCTAATTTTCCATTTGTTTTTCCTAAATCAACAACATTTGGATCATCTATTGTTGTAAAATTACCTGTTTTTTCTACTTTCTTTAAACCATATCCTACTGGGTATAAAACTTTACTTGTATCTGTATATTTACTTGTAATATCTTGAGGATACCAAGTCCATGTAATTGGATTTGTTCCCACAAAATCTTTATCACCTAATAATACATCAGCAACACCTTCACCTTCACTACCTGGAAGCCATGCATTAACAATTCCTTTAATATGTTGATCATTAACATAGTCAGCAATAGCAATTGGACGTCCAGTTGTTAAAACTAAAATAATTGGTGTATCAGGATGACTATTTTCAATTTGTTTAATTGTACTGATATCACTTGCTGGTAATTTTAATTGACCAGCGCTTCTATCTCCACTACTTTCAGCATATGGATTTTCTCCTACAACAACAATTGCTGCGTCTACTTTTTTATCTGAATCTGTAAATACGCCATTAGCACTATAATTAACAGTACCACCCTTTTTATCCATAGCTGCCTTTAAACCACTGAAAATCGTTGTACCTTTTGTTGTATTTCCAGTTGCTCCTTGCCACGTAATTGTCCAACCACCACATTGTTTACCAATATCATCGCCAGCACTTCCTGCAACTATTAAATTATCCATATTTTGTAATGCTTGCATTATAGTTTGATTATCTTTAACTATATCATTTTTTAATAATACCAATGATTCACTTACTGCTTGTCTTGCAAGTGTACGATGTTCTTGACCACCAAATAATGCTTGTTCGGTTGTATTAGCATAAGCCTTTGAAGAATCATCTAAAAGTCCAATATTTTCTTTAGCTGTTAAAATACGTGCTGTAGCATCATTCAATCGTTCTTCGCTAATTTTATTTTCATTAACTGCTTCTACTAATGCATTATATAAATTTTTCCAACGAGGTGTATCACCATCTTTTTCAGCTACCATCAACATATCAACACCAGCATTGATACATGCAATCGCTTTATCTTTATAAGATGATTGATTTTCAATTTGATCTAAACCATTATAATCACTAATAACAATGCCTTCAAAACCTAATTTTTCTTTTAACAAAGAAGTAATAACGTCTTTATTTCCATGACATTTCTTACCATTAATACTATTATAAGAAACCATAATAGATTGAACACCTTGATCAATTGCTTTTTTATATGGAGTAAGAATTTCTTTAACAATTTTATTATCCATATTCGCATTAATTAAATCATTATAATCTCTTTCACTCAATTCAACATTACCTTGATTTGTACCATTTGTTGTTAAACCTTCACCTAAATAATGTTTAGCAGTTGAAAGTGTAGAACCATCTTTTTCAATACCTTTAATATAAGAATTTCCTAAAGATGTAACACGTTCTACATCATCACCAAAAGTTTCATAAGTACGTCCCCAACGTTCATTATGAGGAACTCCTAATGTTGGTGTAAATGTCCAATTGGCCCCCATTGCTCTTACTTCGCTGGTTGTCGCATTACCTATATTTTCAACTAATTGTTGATTATTAGCTGCTGCTAAACCAATATTATGAGGATAGATTGTTGCTCCATATAAATTATTATTTCCATGAACAGCATCTATTCCATAAAGCAATGGAATACCTCCACTATTAATAACTGCTTGTTGATAACTATTTGCTGAATCTGCCCAATTTTTTAATTGGTTCCCTGTTGATGGTGCAGCACCACCACCACTTAAAATTGAACCAATTTTGTATTCAGCCACTTCTTCCGGTGTAATCCAACGAGTATCAACTTGAATCATTTGTGCAACTTTATCTGTAGAGCTCATACTATTAATTATATTTTGAACCCTTTGTGATATCGTTGTCTTAGCATCGACTCTAACAATTGAAGCTACAACCATTAAAGCCACTAGTAATACTTTCAATATCCTTTTCATCATATCCCCCTCCAAATTTATTGGTACAAATTTATTATATTCCTACATTTATACATTGTAAAGCGCTTTCATGTAAAAAATGGAATCTTTCTAATTTATACCAATAAATTATCATTAATAAAAAACAAGGATATTGTGAAAAAAAAACATTATGTTATAATTATGCATGGGTGATTACATGTTAAAATATGAAATGATCGTTAACGATCTTCAAAAGAGAATAATGAACGAAGAATTTGAAGAAAATCACAAATTACCTACTGAAGAAAAACTAATAGAAGAATATAAAGTTAGTCGTAATACAATTCGTAATGCAATTAAAATACTAACAAATTTAGGTATTGTTTATTCAGTTCAGGGAAATGGAATGTTTGTTCGTGCACCTAAAAAAAAGGGAACAGTCTATTTAAATTCAACACGAGGTGTTACAACAGATAATCCTGGTAATAAAATTATTAACAAGTTATTAGATATTCAAGTGATTGAAACCGATGAAAAGCTTAGTCAGCAAATGAATTGTAAGCTTGGAACTCCTGTTTATTATCTAAAAAGATTACGTATTGTCGATGGTGTTCCATATGCTTTAGAAAGAACTTATTATAATAGAGATATTGTTCCTTATTTAGGTAAGGAAATAGCTGAAGGATCTATTTTTAGATATTTAAAAGATGATTTAAAATTATCTTTTGGTTTTGCTGATAAATATTTAACTGCTATTAAATTGAGCAAAGAAGATGCTCAATTATTAAATCTTAATGAAAATGATCCAGCTATTATGATTAACGACAATATTCACTTATCTAATGGGCTCCTATTTAATACTTCAAATATTATTTATAATTACCAAACAACTAACTTCTATAGTGTTGCACAATAATTTTATACATTAAAAAAGGAAATAATCTCAACTGAGACTATTTCCTTTTTTTCTTTAAATATTCCTCAATCTCATTAAATGGTAATGGTTTACTAAAATAATATCCTTGAATATAATCACATCCCATTTCCAATATTTTATCTAATTCCTCTTGTGTCTCAATTCCTTCTATACACATTTTAACACCTACACTATGTGCCATATCAATCATATGTTTAAGTAACATATTTTCATATTGATTTGCTAATGCATTTTTCATTAATCCGCGATCAACTTTAATACAGTCAGGTTTTAAATTATATAAGTAATGAAAATTAGAATACCCTGTTCCAAAATCATCAAGTGCTAAAAGAATTCCATTTTCTTTTAAACGATTACAGAAACTTACAAAGAAACGATCAGATTCAATAAAACCACTTTCTGTAAGTTCAATAACTAATCTATTTTGATCTACATTATATTTTTTAATAATATTTAAAATATCTCTTAAAAAAGCAGATTTAGATACTTGTATATAAGAAATATTGACATTTACTTTTAAACCAGATGCCCACTTTTGTAAAGCTAAACAAGCTTGAATAGACTTTTCTAAAACCCATTTACCAACAGGGATAATTAATCCACTTTTTTCAAGTAAAGGAATAAATTCTTGAGGAGAAACTTTTCCAAAATCAGAACATTCAAAACGTAATAAAGCTTCTAAATTTTCTACTTTATTTTCTTTTATATTAATAATTGGTTGAAAATAAACATCAAATCCTTCATAAGCGTGATCTATTGCTTGATGTAAATATCTTATTAATGAAGATTCTCTTTGAAATTTTTGATAATCTTCATCTAAAAAAATATTATATGTATTTTTCCCACTTTCTTTGGCTTTATTTAAAGCAAATTCAGTCCATTTCATGATTTCAGTATAGCTTGCTGTAGGATGACTACAAAAATCTAATATTCCTGCTGAAATTGTATAATAGATTTCATAATTCATAGATTCAATAAAATTGATTGTACTTTCTTGAATTTGTTGGTAAAGGCAAATTGCATCATCTTTTGTACCAAATAAATCTAAGATAATAAATTCATCAGAAACTATTCTATAAAGTGATTGATGTTCATTTAAAAATTCTTTTATATACTTACCTGTTTGTTTTAAAACTTCATCTCCAAATTTTAAACTATAATTTTCATTAATGTTTTTAAAATCATCTATTCCTAATCTTAAAACAAATCCTGTATGAAAATCATCATCTATAGGATAAATAATCGTCTTAAAACTTTCTTCCCCTAATAAACCACTTACATTATCAGCGTATTGTTTCTTACCTATTTCATTAATACACCCTATAATATATTTTACTTCATTATCTTCACAAATAACTGTACCTCTACAATTAATCCAAACAGGTATACTTTCTTTATTTAACCATCTATATTGCATATTATGAAAATCTTTTTCTTTAGATAAAATTTTATTTAAATCAGATAAAAGTAATTCATAATCTTTATAATAAACAATTTTTTTAAATTCATTTAATGGATTTTTAAAATAATAATTTTCCATTTTAAATCTTGTAGCTGCATGTGGCGAAATAAAATATTCATTTTTTTCAACATCTAGAATATATAAATAATCATTTACACAATAATCCAAAGAAACAATTATTTTTTTATAAATTTCTTTCTTTTCTTGAAAAGTCATATGTACCTACTCCCTATCATTATAATTTTAATACCCCCCCCGATAATTTCAACATTTTTTGACATTTATTGCAAATTTTTTATAATATTTTTTATAATAAATAAAAATTGTATGATAAATATACATACAATTTTTTTAATTATTCTATGATTTAAAATATTTTTCTATCTCTTTTACTTCATCTTCAGGTATATCTAAAAATTGAATAGCTTCTTTAAATGACATTTTTAGCTTTATCATTAGTTTTCTTATATTTTTAATTCTTTCATTTTGTGTTCCTTTTTCAACACCTATTCCAATTCCTTTATTTAAATATTCTTTTTCTAGTATATTTGCATAATCACACACTTCCCTGACCTCCCTTTCTATTTCTTTAAATCCATATTCTTTCATGATTCTTATTTTTCCTTGATAATCTAATATATTATTCAAGAATACTACTAATGGTGTTAATACTTCATCATACTCTTGATACTTTTTATTAGTATCATGTTCTTTATCCAAGTATATCACGATTTGTTCTCTTTTGTCATAGCTTTCTACCTTTTCTAGTTGCTTTTCTTCATCTATTTTACAAATACTCACTTGTCCATCTCTTTTTTTGCTGCTTGTGGGAGTATCCATATTAAATAGACTTTTTTCATCCCATCATAGTTTTGATCATTATATTCCTTTCCCCATTGTGTTGTCTGTATTCTTGATAAATATGCATCTCCTCTTGTTATGAGAGAATATTTGAGATAGGTATCATTTTGTATTTCTACATTCAAATAGATTCTTTTGATTGTATGATCTAATTGTGGTAAATCAATACATCCAAAGAAATCAAACCTGACTGTTCCATATCCTGGTATCGAATTTTCATTATTCAATCTTTGAAAACGATGCTCATCTTGTACAATTTTGATAATCTCTTCAATACTTAAATGTTTTGCTTCTTCTACAAATTCTTTGATGATTCTTGATAACATTTCTTCATGACTGATCATCAATTTACAATTTTGATCCAACATGATTTTATGCTGACTAAGTGTATCTTTTATTATAGTATCCATGGTTTTACCTCCACTATGTATATCGTCATTTTTTTATCTTTTTTCTTCTTTTTTATTTAAAAAAGTAAAAAAAATTACGAAACAGTGTTTCGTAATCATTCTTTATTAGCTATGATAAATTTCTTCATCTAACATATTTTCTTTTTTAGCAACAATCACTGAAGTAGCGGCATCTCCTGTAACATTGAGTGAAGTGACTAACATTTCAATTGGTCTATTGATTGCTAGAATTAATGAATAAGCAAGTAATGCTGCATCATTTGTATAACCCATTCCTGTTAGAATTGTAAAGAGAATAATAGCACCTGCTCCTGGTGCAGCTGGTGTTCCAATAGAAGCAATTAAAGCTAAAATAGCGATAATCGCCATAGACATAAATGTTACTTTATATCCTGAACTTACTGCTACAAACATTGCAGCAATAACTTGCATAATGGCTGTACCATCCATATTTACTGTCATACCTAATGGTAAAACAAAGGATGCTATTTGATCATGAACTCCTAATTCTTCTACTGTTGTTTTTCTATTTAATGGAAGTGAAGCTGCAGATGATGATGTTGAAAATCCAAATAAGGCAACTTTTGCAGCTTTTTTCATAAATGGTTTAGGATTTACTCTAGCCATTGTCATTAAATAAATTGGATAAGCAACAAATAAATAAACAAATAAAGCAATAATAACGGTAACAACATAAGCTAATGCTGGTTTTAATGAATCAATTCCATAAATAGCAAAAGTTCTTGTTAGTAAACAAAAGATTGCAAATGGAGCAAACTTATTAATAACAAATGTTAAAAATAAACTAATAATTTTAGATACTTCTTCAAATACTTTTTTCAATGTTTTAGTTTGTTCTTCTAAAGCATTCATTGATAAACCTGTTACAACTGCTAAAAAGACAATAGCAAGTACATTACCATTTGTTGTAAAAGCACTAATAAAATTATTAGGTATAATTGATACAATAATATTTAATGGATTAGAACCTGCTGTTCCTTGTTGAACAGTAATCTTTCCTGCATCAACAGCATTAAATAAACCTAAATGATAAACAACAGTACTTACAACCCCTGCAAAAATTAAAGCGCAAACTGTTGTTGTAAAGAAAGTTAAAATTGTCTTAGAAGATATTCTTCCTAATTTCTTTGTATCGGTAATTGTACAAATCGCAAGTGTAATAGAAACAAATACCATTGGTACAATAATTAATTGTAATGCATTTACAAATAACTGACCGATTATATAGAAAATACCAATCGCACTTGTTGCACCTTCTGCTGTAATATCTTGAAATAAGATATTATTAATTGTTTTCCATAATTCTCCTTGACCACTTGAATTTAAATGCTCTCTAAATATAATGCATCCAAATCCAGCAATTAAACCACACACTAATGCAATCAGCATTTTTTTTGCTAATTGCTTTCCATTACTTTGTTTCATAATTGTCCTCCTAAATTTCAAAAGCTTTTCTATATATTAAATTCTCTTGCTATTCCTTGTACAGCTGCATGTGTATCTTTAGAACTTATAGCACAAGTTATTCTTATTTCTGATGTAGTTATTAATTTTACTTTTATTCCGTTTTTTCTAAGGATATTGAATACTTTTGATGCTACACCGCTAGTGTGTTTCATTCCTAATCCTACTAAAGATAATTTTGTTATATTTTCATCGATTATAATTTTATTTTTTAAAACATATTTTGAAACTATTTCTTTTGCTTTAACTAAGTCTTCTTTTGGTATTGTAAATGAAACAGTTATATTTGAACTATTAATTGGAGCAGTTTGACTTATCATATCCATGCTTATATTTTCATTTGCTATACTTTCAAATAAATCAACTATTTTTTCTTCATCTATATCTATAGTTATAGCAACATCGTCATCACTTGTTGCAAGTCCTGTTATTACTTTATCTTCTAATTTCATATTTTTCATCCCCCTTATATATGTTCCTTTTATATCACTACATGATAAACCTACGTATAATTCTATTTGATATTTTT
>OGXH01000931.1_pt1 | contig 21742 bp, 19 predicted proteins | sample 1576241 | NCBI WGS metagenome assembly OGXH01 (sample SAMEA3541529, study PRJEB24748) | human gut metagenome | biome: human gut; feature: human-associated habitat; material: faeces | place: China | collected 2012
ACCTTCGTCGGGTCCTTGCCGGAGAAGGCGCCGCCGCCGTGGGCCGCGTAGCCGCCGTAGGTATCCACGATGATCTTGCGGCCGGTCAGGCCGCTGTCCGCCGCCGGGCCGCCTACGACAAAGCGGCCGGTCGGGTTGACATAAAACTTCGTATCCCCATCGATGAGCCGCGCAGGGAGGGTCGGGCGGATGACACGCTCGATGACGGCCTCACGCAGGTCTTTGATCGAGACGCTGTCGGCATGCTGGGTGGAAACGACGACGGTATCGATGCGCTCCACACTGCCGTCCTCGCCGTACTGCACGGAGACCTGACTCTTGCCGTCCGGGCGCAGCCAGTCGAGCTCGCCGGACTTGCGAACGGCAGACAGCTTCATGGCAAGCTGCTGGGCATAGGTGATGGGAGCGGGCATCAGCTCGGGCGTTTCGTTGCAGGCGAAGCCGAACATCATGCCCTGATCGCCCGCGCCGAGGGTGTCGGCATCGTCAAAGGAGCTGTTCACGCCCATGGCGATATCGCCGGACTGCTCGTCGATGGCGGTGAGTACCGCGCAGGTGTGGCCGTTGAAGCCGGACTCCGGCTTATCATAGCCGATGCGGCAGATGGTATCGCGGGCCACATGGGGGATGTCCACATAGCATTCCGTGGAAATTTCGCCCATGACCATGACCATGCCGGTCGTGGCACAGCATTCACAGGCGACACGCGCCTTGGGGTCCTGCGCCAGAATAGCGTCGAGCACGCCGTCGGAGATCTGATCGCAGACCTTGTCAGGATGCCCCTCGGTCACGGATTCGGAGGTAAAGATTCTTTTTTGCATCTGGAGGTTCCTTCTTCCCTGAAATTTTTGCATGCTTCTAACCTTCTCGATACAAAAAAGCGCCCTGCTGTCGACAGGGCACAAGGTTTTTGTCCTCATCTGTCGATAAAATCGCTGGAATTGGCACCTTGCAAATGCAGGTTGTCGGGCTTCATCGGGCCAGTCCCTCCGCCACTCTCGATAAGGTTATTGCATTGTGTCACTATCATAGCAGAATTCCGGAAAAAGTCAACAGGCTTTCAGGATTTTTTCCGCACGCCGCAGGTCTCGGATACGATAAAGCGCGGCCGGTCCTGAATTTCCATATAGATATTGCCGAGATAGTAGCCGATGATGCCGAGGCCGACCATGATCAGGCCGCTGAGGAACAGCAGCAGGATCACGGCGCCCGTCAGGCCGGTGACGACACGGCCCATGGCCAGACGCACGATCGACACGATGCCGACGATAAGCGCAGCCAGGAACGACGCCGCGCCGCAGCCCGTGATGAGGTGCAGCGGCAGGGACGTGAAGGCCGTGATGTTGGAAAGCGCATATTTGATGAGCAGCCACGTCGACCATTTCGACTCACCCGCGGCGCGCTCGCGCACCTCATAGGGCACCTCCGCCGTGCGGAAGCCGATCCAAGACGACAGGGCGCGGAAGAACGCGCGTTTTTCCCGCATGGACAGCAGCACATTCACGGCCTTGCGGTCGAGCAGCTTGAAGTCCGAGGCGCGCGTCATGTCGATGTGCGTCGCCTCGCTGATAAGACGGTAGAACGTCTTCGCGGCCACGCGGTGAGCCAGCGACTCCTCACCGCGGTCCGTCTTCACGCCCTCGACGACCTCGACGCCCTGCTCCCACAGCCGGTACATCTCCACGAGCTTCTCGGGCGGATGCTGCAGGTCGCAGTCGATCACGGCGACGCAGTCGCCGTCTGCCGCCTGCAGGCCGGCAAAAATGGCGGCCTCCTTGCGGAAATTGCGCGAAAAATGAACGCCGCGCACGGTATCGCGGTGCTCGGACTCGGCGCGGATCTCCGCCCAGGTGGCGTCGCGCGAGCCGTCGTCGATAAAGATCAATTCGTGCGGGATCCCGGCGCGCGAAAGAATGCCGTCGATCTGCCCGGCGGCCGCGGGGACCATTTCCTGCTCATTAAAGGCAGGGATCACAACAGAAAGCATCTGTCTCACCTCATTTTATAACTTCGATTATTTTACCGCGAAAGAGAGACTTTGTCAATCGCGCCGGTTGCGTCCGGCGATATTCCATGATATACTAACAGCAGAATATTTCCCTCAAAATGTGCTTGTACTGCGGACAGGAGGCAACCATGAAGAAGGTTCTGATGCTTGGAACGGGCGGCACCATTGCCTCGGAGGTCACGCCGAGCGGCCTTGCCCCGGCGCTCACCTCGGCGGAGCTGCTGCGCTGCGTGCCGGAGATCTCATCTCTGTGCAGCGTGACCTGCGAAGAGCTGTTTTCCATCGACTCGACGAATGTGACTCCCGCGCACTGGCTGACGATCGCCCGCGCCATCCGCGCCCGCTATGAGGAATATGACGGCTTCGTCATCGCCCACGGCACGGACACCATGGCCTATACAGCCGCGGCGCTGTCCTATCTCATTCAGTATTCCCCCAAGCCCATCATCCTGACGGGCGCGCAGAAGCCCATCGTGTTTGAAAACACGGATTCCAAGACGAATCTGGCCGATGCGTTCCGCTGCGCCGTGTCCGATCTGCGCGGCGTGATGATCGTGTTCAACGGCCGCGTCATTCTCGGCACCCGTGCACGCAAAACGCGCACCGTCAGCCTGCAGGCCTTCTCCAGCATCAACTATCCGGAGCTGGCTGTGCTGCAGAACGGCTTCCTGATGGAATATATCCGCCCGTCCGCCCTTCCCGCGCCCGTGTTCTATGACAAGCTCGGTGAGCGCGTCGCGCTCATGAAAATGATCCCCGGCGCGGACTGCGGCATGCTGTCGTACCTGCTCGAGCATAACGACGCCGTCATCATCGAGAGCTTCGGCGTCGGCGGCCTGCCGTCCTATCAGGGCAGCGGCTTCGAGCGCGTCCTGCGTGAGGCCATGGAGGCCGAAAAGACCATCGTCATGACGACGCAGGTGCAGAACGAGGGCAGCAATCTGTCCGTCTATGACGTCGGCTTCCACCTGAAGAACGATCTCCACCTGCTGGAGGCCTATGATATGACGACCGAGGCCGTCGTGGCCAAGCTGATGTGGATCCTCGGTCAGACACGCGACCCGGCGGAAATTCGCCGCCTGTTCTGCACGCCGGTGTCCTATGACCTGCTGTATCTGAAGCGGGAGGACAAGGCGTGAACCGTGCCGCGGTCGAGGCGCAGCTGGCGGAGCTGCCGCTGGCGGAATATGTCTGGTTCGAAACGGCGGAGCTGGAATTCTCCGAGCGCATCCGCACGGTCTGCCGCGAGAACTGTCCGCGCTATAACAAAACATGGGCCTGTCCGCCCGCCGTCGGCTCCGTGGAGGCGTGCCGGGCGCGCTGCCTGTCCTATCCGCAGGGCCTGCTCATCACGTCGCTGACGGAGGTCGCGGATATCGCGGACACCGAGGCGGCACTCGCCACGCGCGGCCCGCACGAGGAGCTGACGCGGCAGGTCTCCGCCATCCTGCGCGCGCAGGGTACAGAGGTCTACGGGCTTTCCACGGAATCGTGCGCCATCTGCGCGCACTGTGCCTGGCCGGACGGCCCCTGCCGCCACCCGGACCGGATGTTCCCCTGCGTAGAGAGCCATGGCATCGTCGTCACGGCACTGGCCGAGCGCCACGGGATCGAATTTCAGTACGGCGGAAATGTCGTCACCTGGTTCTCTCTGTTATTGTATCGTGAAACGCCGGACCCGGCATAAACCGGGCCCGGCATTTTTGCTGACTTTCTGTTGGGGAAAATTCCAGATCAAATCGCAGCGGCGCTCCGTGAGCGCCTTGGGCAGCTGCGAATTTGATGGCATTATCGCAGACCGAAAATGCCCCCGAATCGTCATTGCGAGGCCCCGAAGGGGCCGCAGCAGCTTGGCAAAAAAGTCCAAGAGGACCTCTTTAACAAGCTGCGTATACCAGATCGTCGCCGTCCCGCTCCGGCAGCTGCCGGAAGCCCAGCGAGCGGTAAAGTCCCTGCGCCCGTGTGTTGGCAGCCTCCACGGCCAGCTTGACCGGCATATCCGGATCGGCCAGCCGGAGCAGGCGGAGCGCCAGCTGCGCCGCCCGCTTTCCGTAGCCCCTCCCCTGCTGCCGGACGTCGAGAAAATAGCTCCAGCTGTAGGCATCGGCCCATGCCGTGAAGCACAGAAAGCCGATCGGCTCCCGGCGCTCGTTTTCGATCAGGCAGGGATCGTGATCCTCCGGGGCCAGATAGGCCCGGCCGAGCGAAAACCACACGGGGTTCACAAATTCCCTCTGCTCATCCGTCAGGCGGCAGCCGTCTCCCGCGTAGATCAGGTCGTCCCGCGTGGTCATCGGCCGGATGCGGACGAACTCGTTTTCCCATTCCTCCGGCGCGACCCGCAGCAGCTTTTCCCGCAGCGACATCCAATCACTTCCTTGCAAATTTTTCTCCAGTTTATCACAAAATACCCCGCAGGGCAAGACGGAACAGAACCAGTAAAACAGGACAATAGACAAAGTTCCCCTGATGTGGAGCAGCTCCATGTCTTTTTTGCGATTTTGGTGCGTGTGACCCCGGGACGTTGCCCGACCGAAAAGGTCCCGGAGATTTTCATCCCCTACCGGATTGACATGGAGAACCCCCCGCGCTATAATGGAAATACCATAAGGAGTGCGCGAGGGACAGCCCCGTTGACCGCACAGCAACCTACCGGTTGGCAAGGTGCTAAAGGCTGAACGATGGGTCATACAGATTTCAGAGACCCGTCGGACGATGGGTCTTTTCTTTATGGATCAATTGATCACGGGAGGATCATCCTATGGAAGAAAAGACATTGAAAATCGGTGGTGGGAAACCGGAAGCATTTCTCGTCTGTGATAAATCTTTGGCTGACTGCAAAGCGCCATTCTTCAATTGGCTGCAGGGCGAGGACTTCACCTTCGGAGGTTACCACGGTAATTACGGGTGTTGGTGGGTACATATAAATATCACCCGCAAGCAGTATGCTTATGGTATGCCGGGGGTCAGTTTGGCTCTGCCGATTGGAAATCACGCAATCACGATTGATGAGTTCAAAACAATCTATGCCATCTTTAAGAGGTATGAAGGGAAGGAGCTGTTCACATTCAGCAATGAGCGGTTTGATTATGATGCCTGATCAGCGGTCGCTGAGGTCGTGGTAGATCTTGGCCTGGCAGGATTGACAAAGGCTCATGCGGTTGTCCCTCGCGTGGGTACCGCCTTTGGAAACGGGCAGATAGACGCCGATATAACGCTTGTTGCTGAAATGAAAAAGCCCCGGTGCGGAGCAGGAAACCTGAAGCGCACCGGGGCAGAACGAAAATCCATAGATTCGATTCCTGTCACCGATTTTCTTACAATAAACGGTGACAATTCTCGTTTTCATGCTTTTCGGGTAGACTAATCAACTGCCGCTTTCTGGATATAAAAAACGCCGAAATTGATACAATTTAATTATTTCTCCGCCGATTTTGTCGCCTGATGGGTAAGTTGCGGAAGTCGGGGTATCCCGGCTGTTTTTCTTGGTAGAAATGTTCATACTTCGCCGGTATAATAGACGGCGGGAAAACAGGAATTTGTACAGATCAGGAGTAATTTAATGGATGTAAAAGAGTACCTTCAGAATCCATGTGGAACTCTTTCGATTCCATATTGGAAGGCCAAAACACTGGCCATTCCCGATTCAATGAGAATCATTCATTGTAGTAATTGGAATAGACAGTATGGCAATTTTCAAAGATTCTTCAGGATAAAGCATGATTTGAATGATCTGTCTCCGATAGATTATGATTACGACACCTTGTCGATTGATTATCAGGCAACACAACTGTGTGAGATGATAAATGAGTCTTACAAGCATGAGAATATCGTCGTGAGTGAACAAGACATTCTGCAGTGGAAGCAGCACAAGACCTTCCGTGAAGAATTATGTGTATATATAAATGCCGACAATGGAAAAATGGCCGCTTCGGGGATAGCTGAGTTTGATGAGGTTTGTCGGGAGGGTATCATTGAATGGGTTCAGGTGCTTCCAGCGTACAGAGGCAGAGGCCTTGGGAAAAAGATTGTGGATGTATTACTCAATAGACTCAAAAGCATCGGAGCGAGTTTTGTAACGGTTTCAGGGAATCTCGACAACACGTCCAAACCGCTGGAACTGTATAGAAAGTGCGGATTCACAGGTGACGATATTTGGTATATATGTCAAGTATGAGAAACCTCAAGTTATCATTCCAGCATAGAGAGGTAACCACCATGAAGCAAATCACAAACAAGGAATACGAAGAGTGGCAGAAATACAAAGCGGAGAAAGCGAAGGACCACATCCTGCTGCCGGATGCCGTCCGGTTCATCTGCGAGGCCAACGGCTATGACGCAGAAAAGATCGGTCAGCACTTCCTTGAGATCCTCCCGAAGATCTGCCCGCCTGAACAGAGATAACGAAAAACGCCTCCGAGCCGATATGGTTCAGAGGCGTCATTTATTGAAGTACATTGGTTTGATCCTGCCGTTCAGAAAATCCATATCGCATATCTCCTTTTTTGCGCAAAAAAAGCCGGACAGGAAACAGACGTCTCAGTCTGCCTCTTGTCCGGCTGCTATTTCTTCGAACAGCTCGCCCTCCGAGCAGGGGATACTCTATCATACCCGCGCACCCGCGCAGGATTGTCAAGCATGGCTTCCCGCCGCGGGGCATCAGGATCTCAGACGGTAGGTCCTGTTGCGATTTCCGCCCTCGGCGACAACGATATCCTCTGCGATCAGTTCATTCAGATAATCCCTTGTGCGTGATAACTTCAAGCCAATATATGCGGCGATCTCAGCGGTCTTCGCCTCTGCATGATCCGTAAGATATGCAATGATTGTTTCCTTCATTTTTTCGTTTATCACCGATCTTTTATCGCCGATTTTTATCACCGATTTTTTATCGCCGATTTTTTTGAATGTCAGCGATAAGATCGTCCGTTCCGGCTCAAGCTGTTCCGTAAATGTGGGGGCTGCCCAGCCCTGCTCGCGCCAGACGCGGAATATATTCGGGATGCCGCTTCCGGCGCGCTCACCGATATCGATCAGGTTGAACATCTTCAGCATCGTCCCGTTGCGGGGATCGGACACGCCGCCGCTCTTTGCCGCGTCGAGCTCAATGCGGAAGCTGCCGGGGTTGGACATGGTGATGCCGTCCCGCTTTTTGAGGATGACCAGCCCCTGCCTGCCATAATAATCCGCATTGACAAGGCAGTTGGCCAATGCCTCGCGGAGTGCCTGATGCACGGGCGTGTCGTCCACGCGGTTCCCGCCGTCCATCCGGAACGGCACCTTGATATCCTGGATCAGCCTGTTGTAAATGCGGAAATAGAAATCATACACATTGCCGCTCCAGTCGCCGGACGAGGAAATGATCCGGTCCGTCCAGCGGGTATCGGCATCATACTGCTCCTGATAATCGAGAAAATAGGCATTGAATTCCCGCACAATGTCATATTCATTGCCAAACATGAGCAGGCCCGCAGAGGTCGGGTGCTTCTTTCCGTCGGAGCCGATGCCGACAGCGCCCAGCTTCAGGAGGAATTCCTCATCCTCCAATGACTCCCACACATGCCCGGGGCGGGACAGGCGCATTCTCTGGCGATAGCTGCGGACGCTTTCCGGATGAAACACGCCCAGGTCCATCTCGTTCAGCACCAGCATATCCTGCGTCCGCACGGAAGCGTCCCGCACCATAGCCTGATATTCCTCTCTGGTGCAGCGGTAGTCGCCCTCGCCGTTGCGGCGATAGGTGCACAGCGGGTTGCCGTCCACATAGACCGGCTTATAGGAGCGCTCGGCACGGGGCACGCGGATGACCACGATGTGCGCGCCGTCCACCTCCTGCACAAAAACATCCCTGGCAGACAGGATATTGACGCTGGTCTTATTGGGATTGTTGACGATATCCCAGAACTCCCGGATGAGCCGGTCCGGATCGGGCAGATCGACCGGGTGCAGGGACTTGTCCGCCCGCTCCTCTACGCCCAGCAGGATGATCCCGCCATAGGTATTGGCGAAGGCAGAGTATGTCTCCCAAATGCTCTTCGGCAGGCCGCCAAGCGCTTTTTTTGCCTCAATGCGGTTATTCTCCCGATACTGTTCCAGTTTGGAAAAATCGATCATAGTCTTCGCTCCTTTCTGCGCAGAAAATGCGGTCACACAAATTGATTTTAGCATGGAACGCGCATCTTGTCCATCGAAAATTCGGCTTTCGGCGGTATCGGACCGGAATGATTCTTCTTACTGCATCATTTATCCGGCTCTCACCCCTGCGCAACGGTGAACAGGGCGTAAAAATACCCCTTTTTCTCCATCAGCTCGTCGAAGCTGCCGGATTCGGCGATACGGCCGTTTTTCAGGACGAGGATGCCGTCATAGCGGCGCAGGAGCGCGGCCTCCATCGTGTGCGTCACGACGACGCGGGTCATACCGGTCAGGTCGAGGAGGTCGGACGAGACCTGATGCGCCGTTTCGGCGTCCAGTGCCGCCGTCACCTCGTCCGCCAGCAGGACGGACGATTTTTTCAGCAGGCTGCGCGCGATGGAGACGCGCTGCTTCTCACCGCCGTCAGGCCGCGGCCCGCCAGCGCGGCGAACACGGCAAGGGCGAAGACCGCACGGTTCCCGCGGTAAAACTGCGCGACGAGCTGTTTCCGGAGCGGCTTATGCATGACTGTGCACCTCCTCCCACAGCGCGCACAGCGCAGGATCGTCCAGCGCGCGCAGCGTATTCCGGACAGTCTCCGCCGCCGTCGCGCCGAGGTCGTCATAGGCGCTGGCGTGCTCCGTCGGAGCCGCGAAGCGGACCGTGCGCAGGCGATAGGACGGCGCAGCATCGAACTGCGCTGCCATCTCCTCCGCCTGCCGGAGCGTGCCGCGGGCGGCCTCCGCATCGCCGAGCCGAAACTCCGATGCGGCAAGGCAGACCAGCAGGGCGCAGTTCGTCTTGTCAAAGAAGCAGGGCCTGCCGTCCTCCCGCAGGCCGGAGAGCATGGCGCTCCCCCACCGCGCGATGTCGCGGGCCGCGCAGTCGTCGCCGCGGTCCAGATACACGTTCAGATAGCCAAACACCGTGCGCAGGAGCGCGACCGTGTGGTTCAGCAGGGACTCCGACAGGAACGGCAGCGCCTCCTCCAGGCGCTTGCAGTCCGCCGCCAGCGTCAGGCCGATAAGGTCGTCATACAGCCCGCCCGCGTTGTGCTTTTGCAGCAGCGAAACGGCCCGCTCCGCATCGCCCAGCGCCAGCAGGACCGCCGCCGTTTTCCCATAGACCGTGGCCTCGCTGATCTGCGGATCAGTGTTCTGCGCAAGCAGCAGGCGGCTGCTCTCCAGCAGCTCCAGCGCGCGGTGCAGAAGCGGCTTTTCCTTCGTCTCCGCGCCGAACATGGTGTACAGCAGCGCGCTGCCATAGACGACGTCAAAGGAATTCGGGTATTTTTTCAGGGCCTTCTCCGCCTCTGCAAAGCCCGCGCGGTCCTTTTCGTCGCGGCAGCGGCGCAGCCGCTCCACCGTCGCCTGCAGGCGGTTGTCTTTCATCTCGTAGCCGAGCAGCGCGTCGACCGAAGTGTCAAAAAAGTCCGCCAGCTCCAGGATCGTGGCCAGCTCCGGCGTCGACTGGCCGGACTCCCACTTGTAGACCGCTCCGACCGTCACGTCGAGCACCTCGGCCAGCTGCTCCTGCGTCAGCCCCCGCGCCCTGCGAAACGCGCGGATGTTTTCGGAAAGCTTCATTCTCTCCCGCTCCCTTCTGTTTGTGGCTCCATTGTAGCATGGACACAGCAAGAGCGAAAGGGATAGCCCATATGATTTCGATAGAAATTACCCATACTGACGGTATGGGTAATCAGAGGATCTTTATATATAATGGCGCTCCGTATCGATTCAGAATTGAAAACTCTTTATAATTACATTCTGCAATTGAAAAGCCCTGCTTCGGAGTGGTATATCTCTCGGATATGATTGGTAAAATTTGATATTCCGCAGCAAGTGATACGAAGAAAATCCATCCACGCCCGCAAGTATATCACTTAACGAAGCTAAATTTCGCGTGCGAAGCAGCTCCGCTGCCGCTTCTCGGCCTTGACCGAAGGAGCGGCAGCGGAGCTATTTATCGTCACAAAATCATTCTCGTGTCCGGATTTTTTGTGGGGCTTCCGAGGTCAGTTTGACCGGCGCAGCTTCTTGATGCGAAGGCCGTTGCCCTTCAGCGTCAGATCAAGAACGACAGCCACGACCAGCACGGCGCCCTCGACGATGAACTGATAGACCGTGCCGATTCCCAGCAGATTCATGCCGTTGGAAAGGTTCCCGAGGATCAGCGCGCCGATCAGCGTTCCGATCAGCGAGCCCTGCCCGCCAAGCAGACTGGTTCCGCCGAGGATGATTGCAACAATGATCTCAAACTCGATCCCGGAGGTGCTGAGATTCGGGTCGCCGGAATTGATGCGTGAGGACATCAGAATGCCGACGAAGGAGGACATGAGCGCCGTTAAAATGTACAATATGCAGCGCACCAGATTGACCTTGATGCCCGACAGGCGCGCCGTCTCGCTGTTGCCGCCGATCGCATAGGCGTACTTTCCGAGCAACGTGCGATTCAACATGACATAAAACACAACAAAGACAACCAGCGCGATCAGCAGCATCAGCGGGAACGGGCCGACATAGCGATTGACCCACCCGAAGTTTGCGGGAAGCCCCTGCACGATCGCGTAGCTGTTGCTGATCGCGTATGCCAAGCCCTTTGTGATGTACCACGTGCCAAGCGTTGCGATCATGGGCGGAACATTGGCAAGCACGACCAGCAGACCGCTGAACGTGCCTGCAGCGACGCCGACAAGAAGCGACAGCAGCGCCGCCAGCGGGATGCTGATGCCTGCGACGCAGAGCTTCGCAAAAACAACGGAGGTCAGGGCAATCACGCCTGCCGGAGAAAGGTCCATGCCGCCGGATATCATCAGCATTGTCGCGGCACAGGCAATAATAATCAGGGTGCTCTCCTGGCGGACAATGTTAATCAGGTTGTTGACCGTAAGGTACTTGTTACTGATACACGAAAGGATCACCATAATCAGTACAAGGATCAGCAGCGTTACAAGGCGCTGCTTTGTTTGCGTATTTGTTTTAAGCTTTTTCATCGGCGTTAACTCCCATAGCATATAGCATAACATTCTCTTCTGTAAGCTCATCGCTTTCAAGTGTTTTTATGGCTTGACCGTCCCGCATGACCACGATTCGATTGCTGAGGTTGATGATCTCGATCAGGTCGGAGGAAACCACAATCACGCCCATGCCTTCCCGAGCAAGACGATCGATCAGCTGATAGATGTCGGCCTTTGCTCCGACGTCGATCCCCTGCGTCGGTTCATCCAGAAGCAGGATCCGAGGGGAGATAGACAGCCACTTTGAGACAACGACCTTTTGCTGATTGCCGCCGGAGAGATTCCCCACCGCCTGCATCGCAGACGGCGTTTTGATATGCAGCGTGTCGATATAGCGTCGGACGATCGCATCGTCGCCCGCCTTTTTCAGAAAGCCGAATTTCGCGGTCAGCTGGGAATAAATCAGCGTGATGTTGTCCTTTACAGACAGACAGTTCACGATTCCCTGGCGCTTGCGTTCCTCCGGCAGCAGTCCGATGCCGTTCCGGATCGCATCGATCGGGGCGCCCATGGAAAGCTGCTTTCCCTCCAGAATAACCTGCCCGCTGCGCAGCTTGTCAGCCGCGAAAATTGCACGCAGAACCTCCGTTCGACCGGAGCCGACCAGACCCGCAAGTCCGACGACCTCGCCCTCGCGTAAGCTGAAGCTCACGCCCTTGATTTTTTCCGTGGTCAGATTCTCAACGCGCAGCAGCTCTTTTCCAACCGGACGCTGCTTGCTTGGGTAAACGTCGTGAAGCTCGCGTCCCACCATTTTGACGATCAGCTGCTGGGTATTGATTTCGGACAGAGCCCATGTTCCGACATAGCTGCCGTCCTTTAAAACGGTCACCCGGTCGCCGATGCGATAGATTTCTTCCATTCGGTGGGAAATGTATACCACCGTAATGCCCCGCTCGCGCAGGCTGCCAATAATCTGAAACAGCGTATGGACCTCTTGCTCATTCAGCATGGCTGTCGGCTCGTCAAGCACGATTACTCTGGCGTTTTTTGACAGGGCCTTTGCAATCATTACCATCTGCTTTTGCGCAATGGAAAGTGATTCCATTAGCACGGTCGGCTCGATTTCAAGCCCGACTTGGCTTAAAAACGGCCGAACGAATTCGATATTTTTCTTTTTCTGATTGAAACCAAATCTGCTGTTCTCCGCACCGAGAACGATGTTGTCCGCAATGGAAAGCTTATCCACGTTTGTCACGTCCTGATAAACAACGGAGATTCCGTACGCGGCGGCCTGAGCGGGCGTTTCGATCCGAACGGGCTTCCCGTCGATCCGAAGCTCGCCGCCGTCAATGCTGTAGGCACCGGCAAGGATCTTGATCAGCGTGGATTTTCCCGCCCCGTTTTCGCCGACGAGACAGTGCACCTCTCCGGCGCGAACGGAGAACGAAACATCATTCAAGGCAACGACCGGCCCAAACTGCTTGCGAACGCGGTGGAATTCCAATAAAATAGGGTCATTCATCTTGAACATCGGAGTATTTCTCTCCGCCTCCTGAGTATTTGTATAAAAGGGTTCGCGGCCGGAGCTGCTTTTTCTCCGGCCCGATCCGCATTTCCAGATAACAGAGACAGTCCGAAGCGATTTGCGGTCGCCTCGGACTGCATCGGTGGCTAAGCGCGTTTACTCGAAATTCTCTTTAACCCAAGAATCCGCCGTATCCGTTGTGACCGAAACGATCTCAAGCGACTGCGGATAATCCTCGTTGGCAGGAAGCTCGCCGCGAATGACCTGCATCAGGAGGTTCCACGCCATCTCGGCCATAATGCGCGGAGAGTTGCCCGCAACGGCCTTCAGGGCGGAGTTCGGATCCTTCAGCTCTGCACAGTCGGCCTCCGTCCCGTCGACGCTGGCGACAAGGGAATCGGCGGACGTGCCGCGATTGATCTCGCGCAGAGCATCCAGAGCGCCGAGCGCGCTGTCGGCGTTGATGCCGAACATGACGTTGATCTCCGGGTGCGCTTGCAGCAAATCCTCACAGGCTGCAAGGGAAACCGAGCGCGAGCCGCCGCCGTCCACGGACTGGACGACTTCAAAGTCGGGATAGACGGTGCGGAAGCCCTCCACAAAGCCGTCGACGCGTTCCTTGCACTGCGGCGCGGAATACAGATCGACTGCACCGCCGACAGGCGTCGTATCCGGGTGATTTTCTTTCCAGTACTCTGCCGCCGCAGTACCGGCGACGCGGCCGAACTCCGACTGATCTGCAACGACCTGCGGGCAGGTTGCGCCCTCCGGGCTGATGTTGTAGGTCACGACGGGAATGCCGGCGTCCTGCAGGGTCTTCACATGGATGCCCAGAGTTGATGTTTCCAAGCCGCAGGTAATGACGCCGTCCGGCTTCATGGCGACGATGTCGTCGATCACGTTTGCAAACGTTGTGACGTCGCCGTTCAGATCCATGATCGTCAGATCGACGTTTTCTTCCTTTGCAAGACGCTCAAGCGTGTGCTGAACATTCGACCAGAAGTTGATCTGCTGGGACTGGAGCGTGGCGACGATGCGCAGGCGCTGCTCACCGTCCTGGTTTGAGGCATCCGTACTCTTGCCGACGGCTGGTGCATTCGTACAGGCCGCTGCACTCAGCAGCAGGCAGACGCAAAGCAAAAGAGCGATCAGTTTTTTCATTTTTTTCTCATCCTTTCAATTTTCCGTTTTCGTCGAGCTTGAATTCACGCTTGGGGTAAACATAGTATTTTTCGACCGAAGGAGCGGGCTCCGGATCGAGCAATACGCCGTTTTTCACGAGAGCCTGCTGCAGCATCCCGATGTCCACATCGCGGGCATTCACACCCTCGCGGATGCTGATCGCGCAGGCCGTGCCTGCGGCTTCGCCGGTCGCCATGGAAATGGCGGAGCAGCAGACGGAGCTGAACGCGTCCCGCTCGGTGGAAACGCATTTTCCGCCGACCAGAAGATTCTCAACAGGCGATTTCGGAACGACCACGCCGAACGGCACGCCGTAATATTCGCCGGGGGTCAGATAGTACAGGAAATTCTGCCCGCCCATCTCCGGGCTGTGCAGGTCGATGCCGTAGGCGGTGATGGCAATGCGGTCGTCCGGCATCTCGCGCTTGAGGATCATCTCCTGCGTCATTTTCTTTTCGCCCACCAGCGCCGGCTGAGCAAGCGAGCCGAGCGTCGGCGCGGTGTCAATGATATAAGCGTCCTCAAAGCCGATCCAGTGCTCCTTCAGGTATTGCAGAACCTCCTGGCACTGACGGCGGCACTCAATAGTGCCCTTTGTATAATCCTCCGCGCTGTTCTCGCTGCCGATATAGCGGGTCATCTCCACGCGGAAGTCTCCTTCCCGGATCAGAGGGAAGAAGTTCACCGCACCATAGGGGATCTCCTTCACATTCGGCTTGTAGGACGGGACGACGTTCTTGACGTTTCCCACCCGGAACATCAGCGTCATGGAGCCCTTGCGCCCGACGCCGCAGCATTCGGCGCCGGCCATTTGCGCGACGGCGGCAGCGCCGGTGCAGTCGACGACGCGCTTGGCCAAGATGACCTGACGCCCGGAGCGATTCTCGATCACGCCGCCGACCACCTTGTTGCCCTCCTTGAGGATCTCGGTGAATTGCGTGTAGAAATACACCTTTACGCCGTGCTCCGCCATCAGCTCATCGGCTGAGAGCTTGAATGCCTCGGGATCCCACGGCGTGATCTGCAGATCGTTTTCGCAGCGCGAGGTATCGAACGGATAATACTTGTTCGAGCGGATCAGGTCGTAGCCGCGAATCGCGCCGCCCTTTTCGACCATACGCGTGACCAGCTTGTCGAAAACGCCCTTGATCAGGATCTTGTCGCCGGAGATCGCCACGCCCGCCTCGCAGTTTGTAACATATCCGTTTGTCAGCAGTCCGCCCAGCGCACCGAAGTACTCGACTAGCGCGACCGATGCGCCGCACTGCGCAGCGCCGATGGCCGCACCGATGCCGGCCGCGCCGCCGCCTACGACCAACACATCGACCTCGTCGACAACGGGACAGGCTTTTGCAGGAATGTTAACTGTTTTCATCGTGTCTTGTCCTCCTTATAATTCTTAATAGGTAAATATGTATTCATCGTATTTCTGCGCCTCGGGAAGTATTTCCGGCTCCAAGAGCGCTCCCTGCCTGCGCAGAGCCTCGCGGAGCTTTTTCACATCGACACTGCGCACCGGCACATCGTCACAGATGCTGAGCGCGCTGGCCGTTCCGGCCGCCTCGCCGGTCGCCATGCTGAGCGCCGTCGCCATGATCGCCGCCTCTGCGCCGGATTCGCAGGAAACCGATTTCCCGGCGGTCAGAATGTTCTCGACCTCGCTTGCGGGAACAAGCGCGCCATAGCCAATGCCATAGTATTGACCCGGCTCGAGGTAGTGCAGGTAATTCTGGCCGCCCTTTTCGGCGCTGTGAACGTCGATCCCGTAGCCGCAGAGGGCGATTGTGTCCTCGGGGACGACGCCGTTCAGCATGTCATTCACGCACACCGGCCGGCGGCCGACCAGCTTATATAGAGACATCGGCAGCGCCTCATTGCCCGAGTCGATCAGGTAGATATTCTCACAGCCGTACCAGTTCTTTCGCAGATATTCAATGATCTCCGGGATCTGGCGGCGACATTCGATCGAAGCGCGGGTCATATCCTCCACGCTGCTTCCGTCGCCGAGCGCCCGCGTCATCTCGATCCGATATTCATGGTCGCGCATCGTCGGGAAGAGGTTGATCGCGCCGTAGGGCACATCCGTTACGTTAGGCCGGTAGGTCGGCGTGACCTCACTGATCCCGCCGGCTCTGAAAAAGACGAGGATCGGCCCCTGACGGTGCGGCGCGTTGGCGCACGTTGACACGCATTCGGCGCCGGCTGCGCGCAAAAGGAACGACATCCCCGTTGCGTCGATCACACGCTTTGCCAGGATCGCGCCGCGTCCCTCCCTGTTTTCCACATAAACGCCGGTAACCCGGTTTCCACTCATAATCGGCGCGACCGCGCGCGTATACAGGATGGGTTGAATGTTGGGATGGGAGGTCAAAATCTCGTCTGCGGCGAGCTTGAAGCACTCCGGGTCAAAAATCGTGAGCTGAAGATCCTTTTCGCAGCGGGAACGGTCGAACGGATAATACTTATTAGAATGGATCAGCTCGTGCGCAGGGATCGCACCGCCGCGGCGAACCATTTCGTCTTGGATGCGCTGCCACACGCCCTTGATCAGGAGCTGGTCACCGCTGCAAACAACGCCGCCCTCTGCAAAGGTGATCAACGATTTTGGAACCGCGCCTCCGAAGCAGCCGCCTTCGTCAACGATCGCCACACGCAAATTTTCGTGATAAGCCGCGCCGACCGCAGCCCCGATCCCGGCAGGACCGCCACCAACGACCAGAACGTCTACGGTTGAGATGATTCGACAGCCGACCTCTGCGGCTTCTGACGATCCACCCATGTACATACCTCCTATTTACTATAATAATATGCTGTTTAACACTGGTTAATCGATTGCGCAAACGATTAACTTTTCGCTACGGCAAGGATAGCACAGTTTTTCCACTCTGTCAATTCCAAAAATTATGCTTATTTTTTGTATAATATGCCGAATTTTTTTATTATTTTCATTCGGCTTGACAACGAATTATCTCATCGATATAATAAACGTAATCGTTTACGCATATGAAACCAATACAGCAACGGATGAGTGAGGATAAAACCGCCTATGAGAACAGAAAAGAAACTGCCGAATATTTCAGACGTTGCGCGCGCGGCGGGCGTGTCGACCGCAACGGTATCGCACACACTGAACGGCACCCGTACCGTATCCGAGCATTCAAGAGAGCTTGTGATGAAGGCAATCCGAGAGCTGGGGTATACACCAAATGCATTTGCCCGCAGTTTCCGCACAGGAAAGAAGAATATCATTGGTTTTGTGGTCCCGGATATTTCCAACCAGTTCTTCGCCCGTTTGATCGAGACTGTTGAGAGTAGCATTTCTGCAGAGGGCTTCCATTTGATCATCGCGAACACACAAGAGAATAAGGAGCGTGAGCTACAGCATTTGCGGTATCTTACCTCCGGAGTTGTGGACGGGATCCTGCTGGCATCGACCATGGAGTCCTACAGCGAGTTTTCTGCGGTGCTTCCGGCGTCCTTCCCCACTGTTTTGGCCGACCGGAAGGTAGACGCTGCGCCGTTTTCCTCCGTGACGGTGTCCGCGTATCAATCCGTCTACCGGAGCGTTGCCTCGCTGATCGAACAGGGGCAGCGGCGGATCGGCTTCATTACAGGCCTGAGCCGCCTGAGCACCTCGCGGGAGCGCCTTGCGGCGTACCGTCAGGCTATGTCCGATTTCGCCATTCCGATTGAGGATGGCTTTATCCAGCACGGAGATTCGATGGAGCGCAGCGCATGGAACAGCACCAGGGAGCTGCTCAAGCAAAGGTGTACTGCGATCGTTGCCTCCAATGGCCTGATGGGCACCGATGTTTATCACTGTCTTCGCGAATGCGGTATGCACGCCTCACACAAAAAAAAGTTTGAAGCGGTGCGTGCGGTGGACCTTTCCAAAGTCTCGAAAGAACCATTTCTGATGCTGAAAAAGAATCAGGATTCTTATAAAAGGAGTATGGATATCTGCGCCCACGCTGGTTTCGAGCCGAAGGTGATTATGTATTTTGATCAGCTTCAGACTGCCTATAATGTGGCGCGGAGCGGACAGTCCGGTATCATCTTTTTTAGGGATGCACTGCTGAAATACACAGAGAAAACGGAAAAACTCTGTTATTACAAGATTGGCGATCCGCTGGCAAAGCGTGCAATCCTTTTGTCGATGAAGCGCTATCCGGGCGTGGGGGCAACAGTAGATGATTTTATCAAATACATTCTACTGGCTAAAAAATAGTTTAAAATTTCACAAAATACTGATAGGAAATTGCTTATAGTGCCATATTTAAAAATAACTCGGATTTTTAACCAGATAAAATACTGGAGTATATCCCATAGCTGAAAAAATAGAAACTCGGATGCAGAGCCTGGGCGGCGGCTATTCCCATGACTGTGCGAAAGCGATTGCACTGGTGCCGTTTTTCACGGCGTCCATCTGCTGTGCAAAATTCAATTGAGTTGCCATTGATACCATCCTCTGTTATAATGTTTCTGCTGACATTATACCATATTTTGCGCTGAAATACAGGAGGTTCCCCATGACTCAGGAAAAGATCGCCCGCATCAACGCTGCCGATCAGGCAATCGCATTTTGATTCATCTTTGCAAGTTTTGCTGCCTGGATCGCATACCGATCAGGCGATTGCATTCTGATTCATCTTTGCAAGCTTTGCCGCCTGATCAGCGGCAGTCAGGTTATCGATCAGCTCCTGGATGTCGCCGTCCATGATCGCATCAATTTTGTACAGTGTCAGCTTGATTCTGTGATCCGTCACACGTCCCTGAGGGAAGTTGTAGGTACGGATTTTCTCAGAACGGTCGCCGGTTCCTACCTGGCTGCGGCGCAGCTCAGCTTCCTCGTCGTGGCGCTTCTGCTGTTCCAAATCATACAGCTTTGCACGCAGCACCTTCAACGCCTTGTCTTTATTTTTCAGCTGGCTCTTTTCATCCTGGCAGGAAATTACGATTCCGGTCGGGATGTGGGTCAGACGTACCGCAGAGTCCGTCGTGTTGACGCACTGACCGCCGTTTCCGGATGCACGGAATACATCGAATTTACAGTCGTTCATATCGATCTGCACGTCGAAATCCTCTACCTCCGGCATAATCGCAACTGTGATCGTGGAGGTGTGGATTCTGCCGCCGCTCTCCGTCTCCGGCACACGCTGCACGCGATGCACACCGCTCTCATATTTGAGCCTCGAATACGCGCCCTGACCGGAAATCATGAAGCTGACATATTTCATGCCGCCGATGCCGATTTCTTCCACGTCCATCGTCTCCACCCGCCAACGCTGACGCTCTGCATAGCGCACATACATCCGATAAATTTCCGCTGCAAACAGCGCCGCCTCGTCGCCGCCCGCACCCGCACGGATTTCCACGATAACGTTTTTCTCATCGTTGGGGTCCTTGGGAAGCAACAGGATTTTCAGTTCCTCCTCCAGCTCCGAAACGCGGGTCTTTGCGCTGTTTAACTCCTCTTTTAACATTTCGCGCATATCCGGATCATTTTCCTCGTCCAGCATCATCAGGCTGTCTTCGATATCCTGATTGCACTTCTTATATTCCCGATACGCCTCGACGATCGGAGTCAGATCACTCTGCTCCTTCATCAGGGCACGGAAGCGTTCCTGATTGGCTGTGACATCAGGCTCATTTAATTCGCCCATAATCTCTTCAAACCGAATCAGCAAATCCTCCAGTTTATCAAACATCTGATTTTCTCCATTCTATCTGTCAAAACGGTTACAGTTCCCCGTGTCATTCATAGCTTCGTGTTCACAGATTCTCATGCAAGCATGGAAGCTGTGAACGCGAAGCCACGAGTGAACTGTAACTTACCACAACGTTCCAAATACGACTCTGTCCAGTCCGGCAAAATCCTGCACGCACTCCACTTCCCGGTAGCCTGCCTGCTCCATCAGCCGCTGTACAGCTTCTCCCTGATCATAACCGATCTCAAAAAACAGCTGCCCGCCGCCGCAGAGATGCTCCTTTGCGCCCTGTATGATTTTCCGGTAAAAATCCAGTCCGTCTGCACCGCCATCCAGCGCCTGCATCGGCTCATGCTCCCGCACCTCTTCCATCAGCGTCGGAATCACATCGGAGCAGATATAAGGCGGATTGGATACAATAATCTCAAACTTTCCCTCGACCGGCGCAAACAGATCGCCCTGCACAAACAACGCACTGCTTTCCCCCAGCTGCTCTGCATTTTTTCGCGCCACTTCCAACGCTTCCTCCGACAGGTCGGCGCCGACGCCGCTGCAATCGTTGGAATAGTGTAAAAGGCTCAGTAAAATACAGCCGGAACCCGTACAAAGATCCAGAATCCGAAATCCGTCATGAAGGTTTTTCATCACTTCTTCCACCAGAACTTCCGTATCCTGACGAGGAATCAATACATGTTCATTGACTGAAAAGGTCAGTCCCATAAACTCCTGCTCTCCGGTCAGCTGCTGCAGCGGGATATGCTCTGCGCGTTTTGCAAGCAGCTGTTCATACGCCTGCTGCTCTGTCTCTGCAACCTCGCGGTCGCCGTGCACCAGCAGATCGTTACGGCTCGTATGGCAGACATATTCCAGCAACAGCCGCGCATCGAGATCGGCTTCCGGGATGCCTGCTGCCGCCAGCTTTTCTTTTCCAATGGCATAAAGGCTACAGTACTCCATCACTGCTCCCTACTTTCTTCCGCAGCTGCTTTACCTGCCTCCATACCGTCAGCCGCTTCTGCGTCCTCTGCTTCCTGCGCTTTTACCGCCGCATCCTGCTTTTCCCAGTCCTCCACGTCGTATCCGAACGTCTCTTTCAGATACGCCTTCCAGTCAAATACCGCTTCCACAGAGGCGATTGCAACCTCGATCATCGAATCGTCCGGTTCTTTGGTTGTCAACCTCTGCAGCCACATGCCAGGCGCAGAAATGATCCGAACGAGGAAATTGTCGCTGCGTCCAGCCAGACGAATCAGCTCATAGGAAATTCCGGCGATCACAGGAATCAAAAGAATCCGCAATCCAAGTCTCAACAGCGGGTTCTGTACCCGGATAAACAAAAACAGCACGATGCTCACCAGCATGACAAACAACAAAAAGCTCGTTCCGCAGCGCTTGTGCAGTCTGGAGCTTTTGCGGACATTTTTCACCGTCAGTTCTCTGCCGCGCTCGATGCAGTTGATACATTTATGCTCCGCGCCGTGATACATATATACGCGCCGGATATCCTTCATCGCAGAAATTCCTGCTACATATGCAACGAAAATCACGATACGCAGCACGCCTTCCACAATCGCCAGCAGCGACTCATTCAGCACATAGTGGGAAAACAGCATGCTCAGAAAATACGGCAGCACGATAAAAATCGCAACTGCCATCAGAATCGACAGCGCAACCGTTCCGCCGACTGCAATGCTTTCTGCCGCGCCGGATTTTTTCTCTTTCGTATCCGTCGCATCCGCTTTCCCATCCACGTTTTCTGTGACTGCATCCGAAACCGTTTCCTTCTGCTCCGGCTTTTTGGCCTTTTTCTTCTGGTCGGCTATATTCTTCTCCGGCTCGTCTTCTTCAAAAAACTGCGCCGACCAGGTCAGTGTGCTCATGCCAAGCACCAGCGAGTCTATAAAATTAAATACACCGCGTAAAAAAGGAATCTTCGTGATCTTCTTATCGCCCCAGATTCCTTTATAATCTTCTTTTTTCAGCTCAATTTCACCATCCGGTCTGCGCACTGCAACCGCATAGCTGTCCTGATTTTTCATCATGACACCTTCCAGAACCGCCTGCCCGCCGATTCCGCAATAGCATCTTTTTTTTCTCTTTTTTCCCATAATTGTAGTCCTTATTAAAAAGAATTCTGCACACTAAAAAAGAATCCTGCTCTACAGGATTCTCCGCCTGCGGCGCCCACTGTTTGCCTCTTGTAACACCGGGTCTGTCCTCGACTT
>OGXH01000940.1_pt1 | contig 21644 bp, 22 predicted proteins | sample 1576241 | NCBI WGS metagenome assembly OGXH01 (sample SAMEA3541529, study PRJEB24748) | human gut metagenome | biome: human gut; feature: human-associated habitat; material: faeces | place: China | collected 2012
ATACATTGAGCGTCAGATTATAGCACCCGCTTTTCCGGGCGAATTCCGCCGCGTGGGCATAGAGGGCCCCGCCGATGTGCTGTGCCCGAAGCGCCTCGTCCACACACAGATCATCAATGTAAAGAGTTTTTACATTCGTCAGGATGTTGTGATTGACATGCTGCTCAAATTGACAGAAGACGTAGCCCAGCCCCCGCTCCCTGTCGTCCACGCTACCATCTGGACGATTCGGCCTGCAGCACCATCCGCACCGCGCTGGCAGGCATGAAGGCCAAGCGCCAGCTCGAGGCGCAGCCCGGAGAGGACTACGGCTTCGACGCGCCCCAGCTTGTCGTAAATGTTTCGGCGGCGGGGGAGAGCACCACCCTTACCGTGGGAGCGGAGAACCTCGTCACCGGCGATGTGTACGTCCGGCGGGAGGGCGGCGACGCTGTCTACACCGTGGACGCGGCCAAGTTCCGCTGCATGGAGCAGACAAAGGCGGAGCTCTTCGGGGCGTTCAGCCCGGCGGGTATCACCGTCTCGGACATCGAGGCTGTGAGCTACACCCTCCAAAGCGGCGAGACGGTCAAAGTGCAGGCTGTCTCCCAGCCCACGGAGGCCGACAGCACCACCTACCAGACCGTCTGGCAGCTCACCGACGAGCCGGACGACGCGCTGGATGCCGACAAGACGGACGCTCTGCTGGCCGCACTGGCCAGCTATGTCACCGGGCAGGATACTGCCGCCGACCCTTCCGCCTGCGGCTTCGACGCCCCGCTGGTGACGGCAGAGGTGACGACAGCTGACGGCACTGTCACCCTGACGTATGCCATCGGCACCGACGGCTATTATATGATGGTGTCGGGCGACAGCTCTGTCTACACCGTGGACGGCCAGACCGTGCAGGCCCTCTGCCTGACGGCCCGGCAGCTGAAAGCCGACACCTGAGAATTTATCCCAAAAGCACCCGCAGTTCTGCACTGCAGGTGCTTTTATGCTGTGTAAGGAAACGCTATATGCAAAATTGATGTAAAACCCGGGTGGGAAAAGACCCCTCGGAGTCAAAGTTTCGGCAAACATCAGCAGAGTGATTGACATTTTGACAAAGATTGTTTAAGATAGACAAGACAGGGCAGAATAACTGCGCAATGTTACGGTCGTCATGGATGTTGTGCGGGGATGAGTCTACTCCCACAGCCAGCACATATTGGATGGGCGAGGCGTTTTTGCGTCAGACAAGGAGGGCTTCCGCAGCAATCCTGACGGATTGCAAGGGAGAACGACGCGGTATGACACGAAAAAGGCCGTTCAGACGGTGTGGGATGGTTGCGGGATCAGACTCAAAGTCACCCTGGTACGAGAGGATGGGGCAGATACCCTGTCTTTTTTCGTATCTGAGTTACAAGGAGGATATAGGAAAAAAATGAACAACTCGGTGATCGTTTCGCTGCGAGACATCGTAGTGGAATTTGATGGTCAGCGCATCCTGGATGGGCTGAACCTCGACATCCATGACAAAGAGTTTGTGACGCTGCTGGGATCCTCCGGCTGCGGCAAAACCACCACCCTCCGCCTCATCGCGGGCTTTCTGGAGCCGACGTCCGGCAAAGTGCTGCTGAAAGGAGAGGACATCACAGGAGTACCGCCCTACAAGCGTCCGGTGAACACCGTGTTCCAGAAATACGCGCTGTTCCCCCACCTGAATGTCTTTGAGAATGTGGCCTTCGGCCTCCGCCTCAAGAAGATGGACGAAGAGACCATCCGCCGCAAGGTGCGGGATATGCTGGAAGTCGTGGGCCTGAAGGGCTTCGAGCGCCGCAGCATCGGCCAGATGTCCGGCGGCCAGCAGCAGCGCGTGGCCATCGCCCGCAGCCTGGTCAATGAGCCGGAGATCCTGCTTCTCGACGAGCCTCTGGGCGCCCTGGACCTCAAGCTGCGCAAAGAGATGCAGCTGGAACTCAAGCGCCTGCAGCGCGAGATGAACATCACCTTTATCTACGTCACCCACGACCAGGAAGAAGCCCTGACCATGTCCGACACCGTCGTCGTCATGAACGGCGGCAAGGTGCAGCAGATCGGCACCCCCGAGGACATCTACAACGAGCCCAAGAACGCCTTTGTCGCCGACTTCATCGGTGACTCCAACATCGTGGACGGCGTGATGCACCGCGATTTTCTCGTCTCCTTCTCGGGCGTCGAGTTCCCCTGCGTGGACCGCGGCTTTGCCCGGGAGGAGAGCGTACAGGTGGTCGTCCGCCCTGAGGACATCGAAGTGGTCTCCCCGGTGGAAGGCCAGCTGGTGGGCGTGGTCAACGACGTCATCTTCAAGGGCGTGCACTTTGAAATGCATGTGGAGTGCGAGGGCCGCGAGTGGCTGATCCATTCCACCCGCGCCTGCACCCCCGGCGAGACCATCGGCATGCGCATCGGCCCCAACGAGATCCACATCATGGCACGGAGCGAGGGGTGATGCGCCATGAAGATTTATGACAAGAAGCTGGCCTATCCGTACTTTGTATGGATGACCCTGTTCACGGTGGTGCCGCTGCTCATTGTGGTGTATTACGCCTTTACCGACGGCAACGGCGCGTTCACCATGGAAAATCTGGCTTCCATCAGCGGTTACGGTTCGGTGTTTGCCCGCAGCCTGCTGCTGGCCCTCATCGCCACGGTCATCTGCCTGGTGCTGGCGTTCCCCATCGGCTATTTTCTGTCCCGCCTGCGGGTGAACAAGCAGCACATCATGCTCATGCTGGTGATGCTGCCCATGTGGATGAACTTTCTGCTGCGCACCTACGCATGGATGGGCCTGCTCAGCGTGAACGGCCCGGTGAATGCCATTCTGGGCTTCTTCGGCCTGGGACCCTATAATATGCTGAACACCTCCGGCGCTGTGGTGCTGGGCATGGTGTACAACTATGTGCCGTATATGATCCTGCCCCTCTACACCAGCATGACCAAAATCGACCAGAGCATCGTGGAGGCAGCGCAGGACCTGGGCGCTTCCACCACCAAGACGCTGTTCCGGGTGCTCATCCCCATGAGCATCCCCGGCATCAGCACCGGCATCACGATGGTGTTCGTCCCGGCGGTGTCCACCTTCGTCATCAGCCGTATGCTGGGCGGCGGTTCCAACCTGCTCATCGGCGATTTGATCGAGATGCAGTTCCTCGGCAACAGCTACAACCTCAATGTCGGCTCTGCCATGAGCCTCGTGCTGATGGTCATTGTGCTGCTCTGCATGAGCTTTACGTCCAGCTTCGACGAGGATGAGATGGAGGGTGTGTCCTGATGAAAACGAAACATCTGCGTCTGATGCAGCGCGCCTACGTCATCCTGTTCTTCTGCTTCATGTACCTGCCCATCGCGTACATGGTCGTGTTCAGCTTCAACCAGAGCAAGGGCTACGCCCTCTTTACCGGCTTTACCTTTAAGTGGTACACCAGCCTGCTCCACAATGAGTCCATCCTGCACGCGCTGTGGGTGTCGCTGTATCTGGCACTGTTCTCGGCAGTCATCGCCACCGTGCTGGGGACTGCGGCGTCTCTGGGCATCGCCTCCATGGGGCGCAAGAGCCGCCTGCTGGTGACGAATATCACCTATATCACCACGGTCAACCCCGAGATCATCACCGGTATCTCCCTGATGATGCTCTTTGTGGCATACCAGCGCTTTGCGTCTGAGCTGGACTTCCTGCCCGGCAACATCATGGGCTTCCCTACGCTGCTCATTGCCCATATCGCATTCAACGTGCCGTATGTCATCTTCAATGTCACGCCCAAGCTCAAACAGCTGGACATCAAGCTGTTTGAGGCGGCGCTGGACCTCGGCTGTGACCCCCGGCAGGCATTTTTCAAGGTCATCCTGCCCGAGATCAGCCCGGCCATCCTGTCGGGCTTCCTCATCAGCCTGACCTACTCCATCGACGACTTCATGATCTCCTACTTCAACTGCGGTACGGTGGAGACGCTGCCCATCGCCATCTACTCCATGACCCGCAAGAAGGTCAGCCCGGAGATCTACGCGCTGTCCACCATCATGTTCGTGGTCATCCTGAGCATCATCCTCATCTCCAACGCCATGGAGAGCCGCGGCTACCGCCGCGACCAGCGCGCACTGAGAGGGGGAGATGTCAAATGAAGCGCTTCGTCATTCTTCTGCTGACGGCTGTGCTGGCGCTGACCATGCCGCTGTCGGCTCTGGCTGCAGGACAGATCGAGGTCACGGAGGACATTTCCGTCTCGGATGACTACGACTGGACCCGCTTCAAGGTTCGCAATTCACCGCTTCCGCATCCAGCAGATATCATGGAGGAGAAATAGAACTAAGAATCGACTCACCCGAAGGTGAAGTGATCGGCACCTTAAACATTCCCTATACCGGAGAATGGGATAATTGGGAACAACACTCTACCCATGTGAAGCCGGTCAAAGGAGTTCATGACCTATACCTTATATTTAAAGGTAAAACTCCCCACGAGCTTTTCAACTTCGATTATTGGATGTTCTCCGAAAAGTCCTCAAATTAATTAATTTATTCTATTTATTATGACCATGAAGCATATATTCTCTATCATCCTCGGCCTGATGGCATTCTGCCAGTTACAAGCCCAGTCGTGGACAGCCGACAACGGCAACGGTACTTTTACCAATCCTCTGTTTTACGATGAATTTACCGATCCTGACCTGATACGTGTAGGAACAGATTATTACATGGTTGCCAGTTCCATGCATGCCATGCCCGGACTACCGCTGCTACGTTCCAAAGATCTGGTAAACTGGGAGTTCGTAACATATATCTTTGACAAACTCGATTTAGGACCTGATTTTCATCTGGAAGGCGATAAAGGCATTTATGGAAACGGAATATGGGCACCTGCTATCCGTTATCACAAAGGCACTTTCTATGTATTCGTCAACGTAAATGACCATGGCTTACAAGTTTTCTCTGCCAAAAATCCCGCCGGCCCCTGGACACACAAGAATATGGGTGGCAGAATTTACGACCTGGGCATATTGTTTGATGACGACGACAAGATATATGCAGTACATGGTTACGACGAAGTACATCTGATTCAACTCAAACCTGACTTCAGCGGCTATGTGGAAGGCAGTGAAAAAGTAATCATCCCTAAAGGTAATGCCATGGGAGAAGGGCATCATTTCTATAAAATAGACGGAAAATATTATATCATCAGTGCAGACTATGCACCCGTAGGCCGTATGCAATGTGCCCGCGCCGACAAACTGGAAGGTCCTTACGAAACCGTGGTTATCAGTAATCGTGAAACCATGGGTACACAACGTGGCTGGTGGACCAAAGGATATGGCTTCTGGTCGAACATCCCCAATGAAGGAGAAGCAATGGAATTTGAGCGCCCTTCTGAAAATGGTTTCGGTGCAGTAACCCTTCATCAGGGAGGCATCGTCGATCTGCCTAATGGTGAATGGTGGGGATTCTCAATGATGGACGTAAAATCTGCAGGCCGCCTGACTTTCCTTTCACCCGTGACCTGGAAAGATGGTTGGCCCTACTTCGGACTGGAAGGAAACCTGGGACGTTCACCACGCACCTGGTTCAAACCGGATACCGGAACGGATATAGCTCCTCTGACGACTTATCAGCGTGATGATGATTTCTCGTCTGCCAAACTAAAACCGATCTGGCAATGGAACCATATTCCGGTAGATAAGAAATGGTCGCTCACTGAGAAAAAAGGTGTACTGCGTCTGCACACTCTCCCTGCCAAAAACTTCATGTATGCGAAAAATACACTTACTCAACGCGCTATCGGTCCGGAGTCCAGCGCCACCGTCGAATTAAATGCCAAATCCTTAAAGAAAGGTGACGTAGCCGGACTTGGGTTATTGAATGTTCCCTATTATTGGATCGGTGTAGTGCGTACTGACGAGGGATTCATCCTGAGATTTTACGACTTAGTAAAGAACCAGTCTACAGACGAACCATTATCCGGCCCACAAGTGTACCTGCGTGCCAGTGGTGATTACAATAGAGACCTGGCAACACTCAGCTTCAGTACAGACGGTAAAACATTTAAAGAAGTCGGCGGCGAACTGCGTCTGGGCTATCAAATGAAGACTTTCCAGGGAGTACGGTATGCCTTATTTGCTTTCAATACGAATGGAAAAGCGGGAGGTTATGCCGACTTCGACAATTTCAAGGTAAAAGAACCACTGGCAGATCGCTCTAAAAATCTTCCTCTCGGCAAAGTGATAACACTAACCAATCTCGCAAACGGTGAGCAAGTCTGGGCTAATCCCCACGGTATGCTGAATCGTTCCTATCCGGGAAGTAATACGTTCAACGGTACCGGATGCCAGTTCCGTGTACACGACCGCGGACAAGGACGTATAGCTCTTGAAGCATTAGACGGATCAGGCTTTGTCACCGTCACTGGAGCCGGCCTCTCAGCAGATGTTCGACTCATGCAGAAAGAAACGGAAGGCAGCCTCTTCATGTGGCAGGATATGCTATGGGGACAATGTATGCTACTATCCCTAAAAACCAATCGCTTCATTGGTTTAGATCCGCGTACAGACGAACCTTATTCTGCCGACTGGCCCGGGACTATACCCAACCGTAAAGACGGGACTGTGTTTTCCTGGCAGGAAATAAAATAATTACATATATTCTCCGATTTATGCATAAAGCACAGCATTCATAGTATAAAAAGTATAAAAATTCCCTCTTTAATGCATATTCTTTCCAAAATTATCGCTACTTTTGCGCCATTCTTAGAATAATTATACAGAACAATGAAGAAAAAAGCCAATCGGTTAGACGCTATCAAGATGATTATCTCAAGCAAGGACGTCAGTTCTCAGGAAGAACTGCTGCAAGCTCTGAGTAAAGAAGGCTTTGAACTGACACAAGCCACTCTCTCCCGCGACTTGAAACAACTGAAAGTTGCCAAGGCGGCAAACATGAACGGGAAATATGTATATGTATTACCCAACAACATCATGTACAAACGTTCCAATGACCAAAGTGCCAGCGAGATGTTGATGACCAGCGGATTCGTGTCCCTGCAATTCTCCGGTAACATTGCCGTTATCCGTACACGACCGGGATATGCCAGCAGTATGGCCTACGACATCGACAACCGCGAATGTCCCGCCATTCTGGGCACTATTGCCGGAGACGACACCATCATGTTGGTAGTGCATGAAGCTGCTTCACATGGCGAAGTACGCGAATTTCTGTCACAAATCATTCCGAACATTAAATAAATAAAGAACGAATCAATAAGAAATGGATACCAAAAAAGTGGACGTGATGGTGGCTGACGCCTCTCACGAAGTTTATGTGGATAAGATTTTGGATACCATCAGAGAAGCGGCCAAAGTACGTGGAACGGGCATCGCAGAACGCACACACGAATATGTGGCGACAAAAATGAAAGAAGGAAAAGCCATCATCGCCTTATGCGGAGACGTGTTTGCAGGCTTCAGCTACATCGAGAGTTGGGGAAACAAACAATATGTTGCGACTTCCGGTTTGATTGTGCATCCCGACTTTCGCGGTATTGGATTGGCTAAGCGTATCAAAATGGCATCTTTCCGCCTGGCACGCTTGCGATGGCCTAACGCCAAAGTATTCAGTCTCACCAGCGGAGCCGCCGTCATGAAAATGAATACGGAACTGGGATACGTTCCCGTCACTTTCAATGAACTGACTGATGACGAATCCTTCTGGAAAGGCTGCGAAGGCTGCATCAACCATGATATATTAGTAGCCAAGAACCGCAAATTCTGCATCTGCACAGCAATGCTCTACGACCCGGCTCTGCATGAAGATGATAAAATTTAAAAAACAAAGGATATGGAAGAAAAGAAAAAAGTAGTAGTCGCATTCAGCGGCGGTCTTGATACTTCATTTACGGTAATGTACCTTGCCAAGGAAAAAGGGTATGAAGTGTATGCAGCTTGTGCAAACACCGGTGGTTTCAGCCCCGAACAACTGAAAACAAACGAAGAAAACGCCTATAAACTGGGCGCAAAAGAATATGTCACTATCGACGTGACGCAGGAATATTACGAAAAGAGCTTGAAATACATGGTATTTGGTAACGTGCTGCGTAATGGTACCTATCCTATTTCCGTAAGTTCCGAACGTATCTTCCAGGCACTTGCCATCGCACGCTATGCCAACGAGATCGGTGCAGATGCTATCGCTCACGGTTCTACCGGTGCAGGCAACGACCAGATTCGTTTTGACATGACATTCCTTGTATTGGCTCCGGGCGTGGAAATCATCACACTGACTCGTGATATGGCATTGAGCCGCCAGGAAGAAATCGATTATCTGAACAAACATGGTTTCTCAGCAGACTTCACCAAACTGAAATACTCTTACAATGTAGGTTTGTGGGGTACCTCTATCTGCGGTGGTGAGATTCTGGATTCCGCACAAGGATTACCCGAAAGCGCTTATCTGAAACACTGTGTAAAGGAAGGCAGCGAACAACTCCGTCTTACTTTCGAAAAAGGTGAGTTGAAAGCTGTGAATGATGAAAAATTCGACGATCCGATTAAGGCTATCCAAAAAGTGGAAGAAATCGGTGCTGCATACGGTATCGGTCGCGATATGCACGTGGGAGATCCCATTATCGGTATCAAAGGGCGTGTAGGTTTCGAAGCTGCTGCCCCGATGCTGATTATCGGTGCACACCGTTTCCTTGAAAAATATACTTTGAGTAAATGGCAGCAATACTGGAAAGACCAGGTTGCCAATTGGTACGGTATGTTCTTGCACGAAAGCCAATATCTGGAACCAGTGATGCGCGACATCGAAGCCATGCTACAGGAAAGCCAGCGTAACGTAAACGGTACGGCTATTCTGGAACTTCGCCCATTATCTTTCTCTACGGTAGGTGTAGAATCAGAAGACGACCTTGTGAAAACGAAGTTCGGCGAATATGGCGAAATGCAAAAAGGCTGGACAGCAGAAGATGCGAAAGGTTTCATCAAGGTTACTTCTACTCCACTGAGAGTATATTATAACAATCATAAAGACGAAGAAATCTAAAAAGCCTATCCCCTAACCCATCTCTCATAGAGAACGGTTAGGGGATAGAACAATTATACGAACAGATATGGATAATAATAACAAAAAACTAACTCGCTCACGCAGCGACAGAATGCTTGCCGGCGTCTGCGGAGGATTGGCCGCTTATTTCGGACTCGACCCTTCACTCGTACGTATCGGCTATGCGTTATTGACGTTTTTTACCGTATTTGCCGGTATCCCCGTGTACCTTATAATGTGGCTTATTGTTCCCGAGGAAAAGAACTTGTATAACAGATAAAAGAATAATAGTATAAACTAACATGATTAAAGTAGGAATCATCGGCGGAGCCGGATATACGGCAGGTGAATTAATTCGTTTGCTGATCAATCATCCGGAAGCGGAAATCGTATTCATCAACAGCTCAAGTAACGCCGGAAACAAAATTACCGACGTACATGAAGGATTGTACGGCGAAACGGACCTTGTCTTCACCGACGAGTTACCTTTGGACAAAATTGACGTGTTATTCTTCTGTACCGCCCATGGCGACACGAAGAAGTTCATGGAGAGTCACAACCTTCCCGAGGAGTTGAAGATTATCGACCTTTCTATGGACTACCGCATCGCTTCTCCGGAACATGACTTTATTTACGGTTTGCCGGAATTGAACCGTCGCGCTACCTGCAAAGCAAAGCATGTGGCTAATCCGGGTTGCTTTGCCACTTGTATCCAATTGGGATTGCTCCCCCTTGCCAAACATCTGATGCTGAACAATGACATCATGGTGAATGCCATTACCGGTTCCACCGGGGCTGGTGTAAAACCGGGATCAACCAGTCACTTCAGTTGGCGCAACAACAACATGAGTGTTTACAAGGCATTCGAGCACCAGCATGTACCCGAAATCAAGCAATCTCTGAAGCAATTGCAGAACAGTTTTGATGCGGATATTGACTTTATTCCTTACCGCGGTGATTTCGCACGTGGTATTTTTGCTACCATCGTAGTAAAAACTAAAGTTGCACTGGATGAAATAGTCCGTATGTACGAAGAATATTACGCCAAAGACTCTTTCGTGCATATCGTAGAAAAGAACATCGACCTGAAACAAGTAGTGAACACCAACAAATGTCTTCTGCATTTGGAAAAGCACGGTGATAAGCTGCTTATCATCTCCTGCATCGACAACCTGCTGAAAGGTGCCAGTGGTCAGGCGGTGCACAACATGAATCTGATGTTCAATTTAGAAGAAACCGTCGGCTTGCGATTGAAACCCAGCGCCTTCTAAGTAATTTGTATTTTGTAATTTAGAATTAAAGAAATGAACTTATTCGACGTATATCCCCTTTTTGACATCAACATTGTCAAGGGAAAAGGCTGCCACGTGTGGGACGAGAACGGTACTGAGTACCTCGATCTCTACGGTGGACATGCTGTTATCTCCATCGGTCATGCACATCCGCATTATGTGGAGATGATCAGCAACCAGGTTGCCACGTTGGGATTTTATTCCAACTCTGTGATTAACAAGCTACAGGAACAGGTTGCTGAACGTCTGGGAAAAGTTTGTGGTTATGATGACTACTCCTTATTCCTGATTAACAGCGGTGCAGAAGCCAACGAAAATGCTTTGAAACTCGCTTCGTTCTACAACGGACGTACACGTGTGGTTTCCTTCAACAAGGCATTCCACGGACGTACTTCACTTGCCGTGGAAGTGACTAATAATCCCAAAATCATAGCTCCTATTAATGACTGCGGACATGTCACTTACCTTCCGCTGAACGATATTGAAGCTATGAAAAACGAACTGGCAAAAGGTGATGTTTGCGCAGTGATTATCGAAGGTATTCAAGGTGTGGGTGGTATTCAATTGCCGACAGATGAATTCATGCAGGCTTTGCGTGAAGCTTGTACAGCTCATAATACGATATTGGTTCTGGACGAAATTCAAAGCGGTTATGGCCGTAGCGGTAAGTTCTTCGCTCATCAATATAACGGTATCAAAGCAGATATTATCACGGTAGCCAAAGGCATCGGTAACGGTTTCCCAATGGCCGGTGTACTTATCAGTCCGATGTTCACTCCGGTTTACGGACAGTTGGGCACTACTTTCGGCGGTAATCACCTGGCATGCAGCGCAGCGCTTGCTGTCTTGGACGTAATAGGTCAGGAGAATCTGGTTGAAAATGCAGCCAAGGTAGGTGAGTATCTGATGACGGAATTGAAAAAGTTCCCGCAGATCAAAGAAGTTCGCGGACGTGGTCTGATGATCGGTCTTGAATTTGAAGAACCGATAAAGGAACTTCGTCTGAAACTGTTGAAAGAACAACATGTATTTACCGGTGTCAGCGGTACAAATGTACTCCGCCTGCTTCCACCCCTCTGCCTCAGCATGGAAGAAGCCAATCTCTTCCTCGAACGTTTCAGAAAAGTATTAGCATAAGGCACTCTCACCGTCTTGCTGCCCGCAAGACATACAGATCAATAATCAGCAAGAGAAAATGCAACCCTGTCTATGAGTATTTTCCACCGACAGGGTTGTCCATTTTCCAACTTCTTCAACTATCATACTTTTGATATTCATGCGGATTCTTTATTTCTGATTGCCATTATATCTTCGCAAGTTATAAATTTCATGTTCATGTTCTTCACATATAAGTATAATCTCACCTTGGGGATTAATAAAATAACCAATATTTGAACTTCCGTCAAATTTCACAAATGCCATACCATCACTGCGAAAGTTGCCAACAGCAGCATAGTCACCACACACCTTATTGCCTTTATAGTCTATATAAAACCACTTATGGCCATCTTCAGTAACAGCAGCCAGTCCAAAGCTAAAACTTCTGGTAGATAAATACTTGCATGGAACAACCATTTTGGCATTTTCTGAAGTTATATTATAAAATCCATATTTACCATCTTTCTTCACCCAACAATAATTCAAATCCAAGGAATTCACCAATACAGATCTTGATCTGGTACAATCCTCATAAATAAAAGGAACTTTCACAATACCGTCATGATTCATAAAGCCCCACCCTTCTCCTTGCTTAACAGGTGTCAGTAATTGTCCTTTCGAATCCCACATTCCAATATAGTCATATACATCAGAGACCATTTTTCCAGACTTATTTATCAAGAAAGCTTCTTTCATCTTATCCTCCTTTTCATTGAAAACCGAAGCCACGCCATTTACAAAAGGTGATGCTTCGTCAAATTTAAAGGGAATTACAACTTTTCCCTTAATATCAATATAACCAAATTTTCCGTTCAGCTCAACACAAGCCAATCCTTCAGAAAAAGGAAAGGCAAAAGTATATTGAGGCGGTATTTCTATTTCTCCATCTTTACGCATAAACCCATATTTATCCCCCTCTTTATATTTCATGAGTCCATGATTAAAAGGAACTTCTTCCGGATCTGATGAGAATTTTGTCATAGATAGTTTCTGCATAAGCCCATTCAAGAGTTCATAATCTGAATCTTGAACTCCGGTGTTTCTTTTAAAATACATCTTCTTTGCCCAAAATTGTGCCATATAATGCGTAGCTCGTTCTCCATACTCTTCGCATCCTTGACGCAAAAACAACATATTTGCTAACGCATATTGAGAATTCATGTCATCACGAATAGCACTCTGCTCAAACAACAAAAGAGCCGATTTATACTTCTTCTCTTTATAACACCGACTGGCAACTTCATTAAGTTTTGAAGGACTGTAACCCAAGGAATGTTTCAACAAGAACTCAATATCCTTATCATTAGTGTCAAATTCAGCTTTTTCAATATATGCGATTTCTTCTTTCTCAAGATTCAACCGAATCACATTCTTAATCTTTACATTCTTGCCATCGCCTTCAATATGCTTATTTACATAAACAAACACATTATCGTATTCATAATTGTCCGCATAAGTAGGAACAGACACTGGATGACAAACAATTGAATCATAGCTAATCTTGAAAGTATAGCTATTCTTCTCTTCCAAAATTCCAAATTGCAACAAATAATCATCAATATTACAAGCTGTGGATTTATTTGGAATATCTTTAAATGAATATAAATCATTATAAACCGGAGTTCGAAATTTATTCTCACACATCATAATAATATCCGTTCGTAATTCTGCCGCTTCTGCACCCATCGGATGATTTGCATAGCGGGCTAACATTTTGAAATAACGTTCAACACACATTTCAGCTTTTTCTCTTTGTTCAATAGTTAATTCACTCTGCGCCATCAACACGTTAGTCAATAGCAGACAAGCTATAAAGATTAAATATTTTCCCATGACTAACTTATCTATATAATTCTTCACTACAGTTATCTCTCTTATTTCCGTCTATTCGTTTAAAAGACGAAATCAGCCATCCTGTGTTATTTCCTTCACGTTCAACACGTTCAACAGTAAATGTATATCCAGGAACTTGCCACAGATGAAACTTCGTTTTCTCTACAACAGCCAATGTTAACTGCCCGGAATAAATTAGAGCATAAAAGACAGACAAAGCATCCGGTAAATAATTCTTTTCTGAATAATTCAGAATATTCTCATTACCTATCGCTGCTATTTTAGACAAGTCAATAAAACCCACTTCATGATTATCCGGTTGAATATCTAACCCATGATTTCGTTTCAATGGCTCCAAATCCAAAATTTCACCTTTTGCACCGACAATCACCCAGCGATATACATATACTTCAACTTGCTCAGGCTTTAAAAATAAAGTAACTTTTTCTTCTTTGTTCTTGTAGTGGCAATGGCATAATACCTCAGCCGTCCACGTAGAATCTGTATAATGCAAAGAAGTAGAATCTTCAACAGCCGCCTCTATAAACTCAAAAACTGCATTTTTCACAGAATCCGGGTTATTTCGAAACAGCTCACTGTCAAAAAGGTACAGCATATTTGTACACCGTTTCAAAGAATCTTCCAAAGGTAGTGGGATGCTCTCTATTCCATTAAAACGCTTCATAAATTCATCCATCTGTTTTACGCGATAACGAAATGTTTCATTGAAAGACAGGTTATTCATCAGTTGTCCATATGTCATACACAGACAACCAAACAAGATACAAATTGATAATACAATTTTTCGTCTCATACACTTTCTTTTAATAGGTATCCAATACTTCACTGTCACCTAACAATATCACATATTGACTGCCAACGCTCGTGATTTCTTGCTGAAGATATACATTAATAGTCTTTTCCGTAATGTCTTCATAAATCACTTTTCCATCCCTCATTCCTACAAATTTCTGTTTGATTGTCACCGCAGCTTTATATAAGCCATCTCTGACTTTATAAAAATCAGAGACATAGCATACATCAGCTTGAGTTATTTGTACTTCTGAGTAACTTAGACTAGTCAAATTTCTCAGATAATTCTTTGTCTGTATCCAGTTCTTTGTATTACGAGCTTTTGAAGAAACTTGAGTACGTACTGCAGGCTGAATATTATCATAAATATCCCGATAATTATTACCCTCTCCCATAAATAGTTTTAGTGCTTGCTTCATATAAACCACCTTCGTTGCATTGTCATTCTTCTTGCTCCCGATAAACGACAAGTACATCTGATAAGTATTAATTCGATTCCGCACCTCCTCTTTAAACATTTCCAAATCTTCTCCCGATAAATCATTGGTTTGTGCATACCCCATCGAAACGTACATTTGAAAGGTTACAACGATAGTAAATAGTATAATCTTCTTCATAATCGTATAAAATCTATTTCTTATAAACCTCATTAATCCTCAAGGAAGTAATCTTCCCATTATTGTCTTGAGTAAAAGATAGTACATTGAAATTTATCAAATAATACTCTGTACTCAATCTTTCCAAAAAGTTTCTGGCTGTCTCTCTTGCCACAATGGTTTTACAGTTCCTACCCAGCATTTCTACAATAGCATTTGCATTAGAAAAATACTTATTTAGAATAGGGGTGACCATTGCGATACGTTGAGGAGCAGCTATATTCGTATCTATTAACTGCCGCAATCCCTCCAATACCTGATTCTGTGTATTTGCCGACACATCCGCTCCATGAATCACCATTGTATCAGTCGATTCATCTACTACAGACTCATTTGTTGATACACTTGTTTGGGATACAACCGTATCAGACACAAAAACGTCAAAGACCGGATGCTGCTTGTTTCCTGACAACTCAACGGTGGCATCCCGAGTAACCTCCAATATATTATTCCAATCTGAAATATTTTGTTTATTAGCTTCAGTCATAACAGTCAAGTAACCATACGTCAAAAATCCGCCAATCTTAAAATTGCATGCTGATGTTTCACCCGCTTTACTACTTGTGATAATCATAGCACCTGATTTCTTCATAAACAAATCTTCATAATTCGTTTCAACCTCTCTGTTTATACAGGGGGCACTTTTACTTAATTCCAGTTTGGGTGAAAGATTTTCACTGTAAGAATTGCAGCAATCCGTTATCATGATACAAAGTCTCGGGCATTTTCTCTTAATAATATTGAATGTACCTTCTGCTGAAATAAGTTCATTCTCATAATGGGCACCCAAGCTCATTTGAGGATATTTTGAAGTATCATGCAAAGAACGGGCACCATGACCACTATAATAAAGAAATACAACATCATCTTTTCCACATTGAAGACGATTCAACACATTGCGTAAATTCTGAGGTGAACAGCGATTAGCAACATTAACATCATATTCAAATGAAATTTTATTTTGCAAAGCTGCTTGAGCCTCTGCAAGCATACAACTTATCCGTTCAATATCCAACTTCACAGTATTACCTATAGATTCATCATTAGTGTCACCGAAAAGAATAGCATGAAATGTCTGTGCTCTGAACGGAATATTAACCAGAGCCAAACATAAGATTAATAAAAAAACATTTTTCTGTAGTTTCATAATCATGGGAGTTTTAAAAGAGTTTTTAAATATTCATTGTCAGGAAGAAGTCCTAAAGCGAATTTCACTAAATAACGGGCATGTACATATTGTTGTCGACAATAAACCTTATCATCTTTCACAAAAGCTAATTGATTACCATTGAATGCTACAAGCAAGTACAGCTCCTCCTTATTTTCATCGACAAATTTTATCGCTATATTAGGTTCAAAAGGAGTTTTAACTATACTCCCACTCTGATCATAATTCAAGATATCTTGCAAAAAAAACTGTAGGATAGAATAATAGGATGCAGCAAGCTCACCAATTTTATAATCTATGGCGTACTGGGCAATCAATGTATCCTGTTCTGCTTTTTGAGGACGCATCTTATACCCTATCACTTCTGTTGGACTGTAAACAAACTGACATATTGTGTCACCTAATAAGACTACAACTTGACTGTCTGGAACGATTGAGTGATTATCTATCTTCCGTGGAATATTTTGACTACTTCTACAAGAAACACAACAAAAAATGAACGCTGTAATAGACAGAAGAAGCATATATTTAGTTCTCATCTTTTTATATTTTTAAATGGATATTCTCGATATCAGGTAGTTATCTTACCTATAAAATGCAAGTATTCTGCAGAAAGATGTCTATGTTTTCATTATGTTTCAAGTGTGTCTTCTCCAATTCCTCCTAAGACTGCTAACCTTATTATACAACGAAGCGTGGAACTGCATACTATCATCTGTAGCCGAAGGTCCTAGGAAAACCCAACTACACAGACGACAGACAGCAGTCCCACGCATAAGCGAGAGAACCACCGTACTAACATCTTGTGTAGTTTTGAAAATTTCCTAGGTTTTCGACTACAAGATGAAGCACAACGCTTCTTATTTTTTATCTAACAAATAAATCAGAATGCAACGCTTTCCATTCTCAACAGGCACAAAATTACAAAAAAGGTTTATATTAAAAAGGAAAAATTGATAAAAAAATGTATCCGTAGTTTACATTCCACAATATCTGTTATATCATAAGGTATTAGCTATTTGTCCTGATAGGAATTCATTTTCTTTCAAGTATAATCCATTATCTTTAGTTGAACAACTATACTCATTATCTTCTATATTAAACAAATAAAGCTTGCATTTTGCAGAGTAATCAGCAAAAAAACGTTTAAACTGTTTCATATATCATATTAAATATACCCATATTCCAAAACAATTTGAGATTGAAATGACAGTAAGGAAACTAGATCAAACATTATTATTTCTATTTTAGTAGTAACTATTAAGCGTGAAACAATGAAGGAAAGAAGTTGCTTTTAGTAGCAGACTTGCCGAATCCGAGATGATAAGCTTTCGACGCATGTGCTTGTGCTGCAAGTACAATGTCTCTCAGGCTTTCACGATTGGAAAGTTGCCCGAACATCAGAACAGCGAATTGATTCCAACAGGTAAATTGCTTGACGTATTTGTCTCCATCATATGTCCTTGCTAGATAGTTGAAATCATTGCGGTCGAGGAAGTTTAAAAGCTGAAAGAACATGTATTTTCCTTGATGCATATGCCATTTTACGTTAGTTTGACAAAGATAAGTTCAAATCAGTTGACTCGAAAAACCTTTATAATTATCTAACTCTCAAAATTTTCAAAGAACTTATTTGATTTTTTAGTGGACACTAATGATATTGAGTGTCAAATATTGATTTTTAGGGTTCATTTTACTATATTTGGTGTTTTTTCCCTTCCTTGAGTGTCATTTATCCATGATAACAGAATCTATTTTCAGTACTATGAGGTCCTTACAATCGGTGAATTGTGAGAAAATTTAGAGAATAATCTACCTTTTACGGTAAGCATTATGTGACAATAGTCGCTATTTCTTAAGATCGTCTTGGTAGTAATATTTTGAATAGAAAACGAAGTTATATTTCTTTTATTGTTCAAATTATTGCTATATTTGCAGTATGAATAGACAATTAAGTGAAATAGGAACTATTCCAGTAACGACTTCAATCATTGAATCGTTATATCCAGAACTTAAGTCTGCTAACAAGAAAGTAACCTGGCTCGAGAAGCAAGGGGTTATCATCAGACTTAAGCGAGGACTTTATGTGATAAATCCCGAATATTCAGGAAAGACTCTATCGAGTGAGTTGATTGCCAATCATCTCTATACACCTTCGTATATTTCAATGTCTACTGCACTACGATATTATGGACTTATCCCCGAGGCTGTATATGTTCATCAATCAATGACAGTAAAGCACTCTCGTAGCTTTCAAACTCCAGTCGGCAGTTATGACTACAAATATATTTCAAGAGAGGCATTTTCGATAGGAGTAAGGAGTATGCATAAGGGTGACTATGCATTTCTTATTGCATCACCGGAAAAGGCTTTGTGTGATTTGATTGCCAATTCCTCAAAGGTCAATCTTCGCTATATGAAAGATGTGGAAATATATCTTGAACAAGATATCCGTATGGATATGGATGAGTTCTATAAGATGGATGAAACCATATTCAAAGACTATATAAAGGTTGGCAAAAAGGCTGATTCAATTTCTAGACTATTAAAATTCATGAAACGATGAAGAATGAGATATTTGACAATATGCTATCCCGCTATGACTTGACGACGGAGCAACATAAAAGAAACGCCATATTTGAAGTTAACCAACAGATGATACTTGCTGGACTTTATGTTGGAGGTTTTTTTGAGTCGGCGGCGTTCTATGGTGGTACTTGTTTAAGAATCTTTCATGGTCTGCAGCGTTTCAGTGAGGATATGGATTTTTCATTACTTGCGCAAGATGACAATTTCGATTTTACAAAATATTTTCCTGCTATCGTTGATGCTTTTGCAATGGTAGGCCGTGAGGTTGAAATAAAGAAAAAAGATAAGAAGAATTTCGGAAATGTCGAATCGGCATTTCTTAAAGATAATACCAATGTGTATGATGTGACTTTCCAAACAGAGAGGTCAATAAAGATAAAGATTGAAGTAGATACTTGTCCACCGTTGAACTTCAAGACAGAACAGAAACTATTGCTTCAGCCACACTCATTTATGACTCGTTGTTTTACACTTCCCGATCTGTTTGCCGGTAAGATGCACGCACTGGTCTATCGTGTGTGGAAGAATAGAGTTAAAGGCCGTGATTGGTATGACTTTGAATGGTATGTACGCCATAATATTCCACTGGATTTTACTCATTTGGCAGAACGATGCAAGCAGTTCAACAATGAGAATATTACTCCAGAATTATTCAAGGAGAAACTCATTGAGCGTCTCTCTACAGCTGATATAAAACAAGTGAAAGAAGATGTATTGCCTTTCGTCCGCAATCCCAAAGAACTTGATATTTGGTCAAATGATTATTTCGTGCAGTTGGCCGGGATGATGAGAATGGGATAATCTTGTATGAAACAGAGGATATTATGTTACACCTATGACAATCAAAAAGACATCATCGGTGCCGAATTCATCATACTTACCGTGAAATCGTAGCTTATCAAAGGTGCGCTACGCGAACTGAAACTGAAAAGCAAACAAATTATCATTTATTCATTATCAGCATCAGTTTTACATTTCCCTAAATTCTCCATTCGCTGTTGCTTATGAGCAATCTCCCTTCGTTGCATTCGAGCAGCCGTACGGAGCTCTGTGAAAAATTTCCGATGAGCCTCTTCCGACTTACATTTTGCTTCTTCAGCCACTTCCTTCATTAACTGAGATAGCATCTCATCAGTAGGTTCTTCCATATTCGTCAAACGATAGGAATTCATTTCTTTTTCAGACATAATCTATCATCTTTAGTTGAACAAATATACTCATTATCTTCTATATTAAACAAATAAAGCTTGCATTTTGCAGAGTAATCAGCAAAAAAACGTTTAAACTGTTTCATATATCATATTAAATATACCCATATTCCAAAACAATTTGAGATTGAAATGACAGTAAGGAAACTAGATCAAACATTATTATTTCTATTTTAGTAGTAACTATTAAGCGTGAAACAATGAAGGAAAGAAGTTGCTTTTAGTAGCAGACTTGCCGAATCCGAGATGATAAGCTTTCGACGCATGTGCTTGTGCTGCAAGTACAATGTCTCTCAGGCTTTCACGATTGGAAAGTTGCCCGAACATCAGAACAGCGAATTGATTCCAACAGGTAAATTGCTTGACGTATTTGTCTCCATCATATGTCCTTGCTAGATAGTTGAAATCATTGCGGTCGAGGAAGTTTAAAAGCTGAAAGAACATGTATTTTCCTTGATGCATATGCCATTTTACGTTAGTTTGACAAAGATAAGTTCAAATCAGTTGACTCGAAAAACCTTTATAATTATCTAACTCTCAAAATTTTCAAAGAACTTATTTGATTTTTTAGTGGACACTAATGATATTGAGTGTCAAATATTGATTTTTAGGGTTCATTTTACTATATTTGGTGTTTTTTCCCTTCCTTGAGTGTCATTTATCCATGATAACAGAATCTATTTTCAGTACTATGAGGTCCTTACAATCGGTGAATTGTGAGAAAATTTAGAGAATAATCTACCTTTTACGGTAAGCATTATGTGACAATAGTCGCTATTTCTTAAGATCGTCTTGGTAGTAATATTTTGAATAGAAAACGAAGTTATATTTCTTTTATTGTTCAAATTATTGCTATATTTGCAGTATGAATAGACAATTAAGTGAAATAGGAACTATTCCAGTAACGACTTCAATCATTGAATCGTTATATCCAGAACTTAAGTCTGCTAACAAGAAAGTAACCTGGCTCGAGAAGCAAGGGGTTATCATCAGACTTAAGCGAGGACTTTATGTGATAAATCCCGAATATTCAGGAAAGACTCTATCGAGTGAGTTGATTGCCAATCATCTCTATACACCTTCGTATATTTCAATGTCTACTGCACTACGATATTATGGACTTATCCCCGAGGCTGTATATGTTCATCAATCAATGACAGTAAAGCACTCTCGTAGCTTTCAAACTCCAGTCGGCAGTTATGACTACAAATATATTTCAAGAGAGGCATTTTCGATAGGAGTAAGGAGTATGCATAAGGGTGACTATGCATTTCTTATTGCATCACCGGAAAAGGCTTTGTGTGATTTGATTGCCAATTCCTCAAAAGTCATTCTTCGTTATATGAAGGATGTAGAGATATATCTTGAGCAGGATATTCGTATGGATATGGATGAGTTTTATAATATGGACGCAACCATATTTGAAGATTATATAAAGGTTGGCAAAAAGGCTGATTCAATTTCAACACTATTAAAATTCTTAAGACGATGAAAAATGAAATATTCGACAATATGCTCTCCCGTTATGATCTAACAACGGAGCAGCATAAGAGAAACGCTATATTTGAAGTGAACCAACAAATGATACTTGCAGGTTTGTATGCCGGAGGCTTCTTTGAGTCGGCTGCGTTTTATGGCGGAACTTGTTTGAGAATCTTTCATGGCTTGCAGCGTTTCAGTGAGGATATGGATTTTTCATTGCTTGCGCAAGATGACAAGTTCGATTTTACGAAATATTTTCCTGCTGTCATTGATGCCTTTGCAATGGTAGGTCGTGAGGTTGAAATAAAGAAAAAAGACAAGAAGAATTTCGGAAAGGTCGAATCAGCATTCCTTAAGGATAATACCGATGTGTATGATGTGACTTTCCAGATGGAGAAGTCAATAAAGATAAAGA
>OGXH01000949.1_pt1 | contig 21591 bp, 21 predicted proteins | sample 1576241 | NCBI WGS metagenome assembly OGXH01 (sample SAMEA3541529, study PRJEB24748) | human gut metagenome | biome: human gut; feature: human-associated habitat; material: faeces | place: China | collected 2012
TCCTTGCCGCTCATGTGAGCAAGGCAAAGATAAATTCTCTTGTCCATAAAATTATATGATAAAAAAAACTATGATAAGTTTTTAATGATTTTACACCTGTTCCCTACTGCCAGAACATTGTCAGGAATATCTTTTGTAACAACAGAGCCGGCACCTATCACACTCCATTTACCGACTTTTACACCCGGAATGATAATTGAACCAGCACCAACCCAAGTACCCTCTCCTATTTGTACATTACCACAAAGAGTGCAATGAGGGGAGATGTGCACATAATCCTTTATTACACACTCATGATCCACTGAAGCTCCCGTATTGATGATGCAATGCCTCCCAATACGAACATCCGATTGAATAATAGCGCCTTGCATCACTACTGTACCCTCACCAATCTCGGTTTCATCAGATATAATTGATGAAGGATGAAAAGATCTACCGAAAGTCACATTCAGGCTCTCTGCTATTTTCTGACGGATGTTATTACTACCGATACTGATTATCAACGGTCCCCGGACTTCCGACGAACGTAATACGGGATAACCAAGAAGGTTATGAACCGCTTCATTATCATCAAACAACGCTTCAATAGTCTCATTATTTGCACGTAATATATCAATGATCACTTTGGCATGACCACTGGCACCATATAAATACATTATCTAAAGTTTCAATTGTTTCCGGTAAAGGGCTCCATTGTTACGGAAGTATCCGAACTGATACCCTCCCGTACAAAGACTTTCTTTATTGTAAGGAATATAATTTTTAAATCCAGTAAAAAAGAACAATGATCAACATACCACACGTCCAGTGCAAACTTCTTGTTCCAACTGATGGCATTGCGTCCGTTCACTTGAGCCCATCCCGTAATGCCCGGACGAACTTCGTGACGGCGAGCTTGTTCCTTTGAATAAAGAGGAAGATATTGGGGAAGTAAGGGACGGGGGCCAATCAATGCCATATCACCTTTCAAGACATTAAACAATTGCGGCAATTCATCAATAGAGGTAGAACGAATGAATTTTCCTATTTCAGTCAATCGTTCCTCGTCCGACAGTAACTTTCCATCTATACCTCGTTTATCCGTCATCGTTTTAAACTTTATGACTTTGAAAATCCTTTCATTCTTGCCTGGACGTTTCTGAATGAAAAAAACTCCAGTACCCTTATTAGCAAAATAAAGCCAAATACCCACTAAAAGTAATATCGGCCAAATAATAGCCAACATACAAAATACTATCACGAAATCAATAAAGCGTTTCAAAAAAAGAGAATACATAATCACTTAATATATCCATTAATACTCAACCTTATATTACACAATTATCAGTCAGACTAGAATAACCTTTCTTCTATTCCAGCCTTACTTATATCTTCGTAAAATCAATCATACCCACTCTAGAACTGATAACTTCTTAATACGACTATGTCCCTCACACAATACCTTATACCCTCCGAATCCAAAAGAAGCAGAATCAAAAGCACTTTTATATTATCTTAGTAATTCAAGTTCTCGTTTTGCCAACACTTTATAGTCAAAATGCGTAGCTACTTTCCTCACCCGTTTACACATCTCATCATACAACTCTTGAGACTGTTCAGCTATGCGACGAATTTCTGTGACAAACTCCTCAGCGGTGATTAAATCGCGAGCCACCCCCAAATTATTGTCAGTAATAATATCATCATAACTAATTTTCACATTGCATACAATAGGTTTACCCGCTGCCAAATATTGAAACAATTTACCTGCGCTCACACCCATATAGGCAAAACCTTTACTATAATTCATCACGTTAACAGTAGCTTGAGACACTATCCAAGCACACTCAGCCAATGGTATCCATTTCTCCTTGAAGACTACGTTTTTTATCTCTTGCTGCTTTACTTGCTGTTCCAACTGCTCTCTTTGAGCACCGTCACCATAAAAGATAAAGCGGTATTTCGGGATATTTTGTAGCTGTTTGGCAGCCTCTATTAGCGTCTTCACGTTATTGGACAGATTAATAGAGCCCAAATAGATAATCTTATAAGTATCGGGATCATTCAAATCGGCATCCTTTCGGGGATGAGCCATCACATCTTTATCAAACTGTTCTAGATCAATTCCATTGTTGATATAGTGCACATGATCCATGTCTATCTTACCACCAGTTTCGGTGGTCCATCCTTTATTCTTTAGATAATCAAATGCCCCCTTAAAGGTAAAGACAATCTCATCTGCAGCATAGTAGTAATATTTCTCAATCTGATAAGCCACCTTCATTATTGGATTGTTTCTCGACATCAATCCATAGACAGCAAAATTATCAGGCCACAAATCCCAAGCCTCTGCTATATATTTAGCCTCCAGTCTCTTTGTCATCTTTACAATAGGATAGTCAAATGGAGGATGTATGTTCTGCAATACAATATCAGGTTTTTCAAACTCTTTACAATGGTTATTGAGGGTTTGGGCAAACTTCCATATTGAATACATTCGCTTCAGGCCATTACCCACATAGCATGGAGACTTCACATGAACAAAATCATACTCACCATACTGTCTGCGCTGAAATATCTTCTCCCCTTTAAAAGTATGGTTGAAAGTGATCACCTTGTAGCCCCCTTTCATGAAATAATGAGCCATCTGCAAATAACGAGGATTGGAGACCTTTTCAGGCGTAGCTGTGTAGTAGTTTACGATCCAAACAACCTTTGCCATTACCTAAATTTATTAATCAGCTCAACCAATATAGCCACATCCTTCAATGAAATAGCCGGTCCAATTGGCAAGCTCAATTCATGGTTAGCAATGTATTCTGTAATAGGAAATGATATGTCGTTCCATTCCTTATAACACGCCTGTTTGTGAGGTGCTATCGGATAGTGAATCACTGTACCCACACCATTCTGTTCCAAATAATCATGGAGTTCATCACGCTTCTCACAAAGGATTGGAAAGAGATGGAATACATTACTTTCTAATGGAAGCGTGTCAGGCAATTTAATAAATGGATTATTAATATGCTTAATATAATAATGACCAACCTCTTTACGATGATTATTATCTTCTATCAAGTATCTCAACTTCACATCAAGTACTGCTGCCTGAATCTCATCCAAACGACTATTACGACCTGTGTACTTAAAAACATATTTCTTCTGACTACCATAGTTTGCCAAAGCACGAATTACTTTTGCCAATTCTTCGTCGTTGGTAGTTACTGCACCACCATCACCAAGAGCTCCAAGATTCTTCCCCGGATAGAAACTATGCCCGGCGGCATCACCTATATTTCCAGTCATACGACCATCACTATAAAGACAGCCATGGCTCTGAGCACAGTCCTCGACCAATTTTAAATTATACTCCTTACAAAGCTCACCTATTTTTTCTGTATAAGCCATACGACCATAAAGATGAACAAGAGCTATAGCTTTTGTACGAGAAGTTATAACTTCCTCTATCTTATCCTCATCAATCTCAAGTGTATTCAGTCTTGGCTCTACAAGAACAGGCTTCAAACCATTTTCTGTGATAGCAAGAATAGTTGCAATATAGGTATTTGCCGGTACAATGACCTCATCACCTGGTTGCATTACACCCATCTCAATGTATGCACGGAAAATCCAAATCAGTGCATCCAAGCCATTGGCACAACCAACTGTATATTGTACTCCAACAAATTTTGAGTAATTCTCCTCAAAACGTTCGTTCTCCTTGCCTTGAAGGTACCAACCTCCGTTAACCACACGGCTTACAGCCTCATTTATCTCAGCTCCGTGAAGAGCGGTCACATCTTTTAATGAAAGAAAAGGTATCATTTTGTTTTTCTTTATTTATCAGCTATTTTTCTAAGAAATTTCGCAGGATTACCTACCCAGATTTCTCCGGCAGGCACATTCTTTGTCACCACACTGCCAGCACCAATCATGGCATCCTCACCAATGGTTATCCCTGGAAGTATCGTAGAACCAGCACCGATAGATGCACCCTTGCACACCTTTGTCTTAAGAAGAACCCAATCCTCATTCTTCGACTTTGGATACATATCATTGGTAAAAGTCGTATTAGCACCTACCATTACATTATCTTCCAACTCAATACCATCCCAAACTTGGACACCACACTTAATAGTAACATTATTACCAATCACCACATTATTCTCAATCAGACAATGAGAACAGATATTGCATTTCTCGCCAATCCTGGCCTCAGGAAGTACTACGCAGTACTGCCAGATATTAGTAGAAGCCGGAATATTTTGATTCTTACAATCGCTTAACGGATGTATCATTACTAATCTCCCTAAATTCAAGAAATTCATCATAATTACGAATATAGTCTTCCTTTTTATATACATCAGAAGCCAAAACCATGCAAACAGCACCAGAAGAAAAATCATCCAAGTCACGCCATATACCCGGTTTTACATATAAGCCTTGATAAGGACGATTCAAGAAAAAAGAACGTTTAACCTTGCCATCATCCAAGGTTACACGAAAGGAACCGGATGCGGCAACCATAAACTGGCTCAAATCTCTGTGAGCATGTGCTCCACGAGACTCACCTCCTGGGACATCATACAGATAGTATACACGCTTCACATCAAAAGGAAGAGTGTCGCCATTCTGCACTACAGTCAGGTTACCCTTACGATCACTGTGATGCTTGTCCAGCTCAATCATTGAACAATCAAATACACTATATTTCTCCATTGCCCCTTAACTGTAAATAATCGTCATAATTTCTAATATAGTCATCTGGAATATAACTAGTTGAAGCAAATTCCAATGCAAGAGAATTTGTAGAGAAATTGTCTATTCTTCTCCACAACCCTTTCGGAATATAAAGACCATAATAAGAACGATTAAGCGTAAACTTATTCTGTCTCTCACCATCATCCACTATCACATCAAAACCGCCTGAAAGTGCAACTATGAATTCTTCCGTATTCCTGAATGCATGACTTCCACGGCATTCTCCTCCCGGAACATCATAAATCCAATATGTCCTCTTGATTTCAAACGGAATATGATTGTTCTGTTCTACAAACGAAAGATTCCCTCTCATATCTAAGAATTTGGGGAGTTCGATGATTTTACAATCTTTGATTGACATTTTATAATTCAAAATACAATATGGATATTTTATTTCAGTTGTTATGGACAAGCCATTAAATGTGGATGCTGATAATTCAATGATAAATAAGACAGGGGATCGTTATATGTTCAAGTTTTTTATTTAACAATCAAATTATTCAAATATAAATCAGCGGCATTCTTATCTGTCAAACGACGAGCAGTCTCAATTGCTCTTTCTGAAACAGCTAACCTTTCATCCGGAGTGAGTTTATTTATTTTACGAATTATATTTGCAAGCTCTTGAATGTTACCCGCTTCACATAAGAAACCGTTCACACCATCTTCTATCACACCATCAAACCCTTCTTTCTTGGAAGCTATAGTAATGCACCCACGAGCCATAGCCTCCAAATAGACTAATCCATAAACTTCCCTACGACTAATCATTATCATACAGTCAGCATTGTCATACTTAGCCTTTATTTCATCTCGCGGAATCCTGCCACAAATAGTCACTTGACTCTCCAAATGATATTTTTCCATTTTCAATTTTACAGTTTCCTGTTCATGACCATTGCCCACATAGTCAATGTGAAAGTTTTTATCCTCATAAACATTAACCAAAGCCTCGATAATTTCAGCCGGATATTTACGTTGAATCATCTCACCAACATAGATAAATTTACTTAATGGTTTCTCAAATGAATGAGTATTGCTTTCTGTAATATAACTTGCGGGAACACCTGAATAACAGATAAAAGAATGCTTAAGCTTGCCATATCTCTCTTCGAAATCTTCTCTATATTTCTTTGAACGGAATCCCCACAAATCAATTTTATTATAAAAACATTTAAATCGTTTACCGTAAACACCATCCAGATCAAAATTCTCATGCATTATAATAGCAGTTGTCGCTGAAGAATAAATACTTTTCAACTTCGCGACCACCTCTATCTGAGGATTAGGAAAATGCCCTACTATAATATCAGGTATAAAATCAGCTTCAGCATTACTATTAACTATTTGTTGAATAGATTTTCTGATAGAAATTGATAAAAATCTCCCATGAGGAATCGGTTTGAATAATGGCATTCTCAACACTTGCACACCATCCCATTCATATTGTGTACCCTTATCACGTTTTGTATAAACTACCGCACCTGTTTTCGCAGTAATCAAATCTCTCGCTACCCGAGCCGCCCAATAGTAAAAGAAAGGATATACAGCCTGATAATGTACCACACGCACATTATGACCTTCTTTTGCCCACTCCTTTGTAAAGTAATGACATACCGAAGTTCCCTTATTTTCCTTTGAAGGAAGCGGGTAAATGGTTGATAATAGAAGAATATTCATAATCACATGCAAATTCGCATTCCCGGTATATACAGCTTTGCGTTAGCTATAAAACATAGGAAATACTACGATTTACTTCAAATTAATATGTTTAGAACCGATTTCAGTAAATGAATTTAGCTCATTTATAATAAGTAAAAGTCTATTGGGGTCAATAATATATAATTATTTTCACGAGTCTCGTTTAAATACATCTCTAGTATAAACCTTCTCCTTCACATCATCCAGACAATCGTCATAACGATTAGCAATGATGGAATGACTCATCAATTTGAATTTCTCCAAATCATTATTCACCTTACTCCCAAAGAAAAGACTGCCATCCTCCAGTACAGGTTCATAGATAATCACTGTAGCGCCCTTAGCCTTGATACGTTTCATGATACCTTGAATAGCACTTTGACGGAAATTATCAGAGTTACTTTTCATTGTGAGACGATAAATACCAATCACACACTCTTTTTCCTGCGTTTTATCATATCCATTTTGTTCACTGTAACTATAATAGCCCGCTTTTTTCAAAACTTGGTCAGCTATGAAGTCCTTACGGGTACGATTACTCTCAACAATAGCAGTCATCATATTCTGTGGTACATCGTTATAATTGGCCAGTAACTGTTTCGTGTCTTTGGGCAGGCAGTAACCGCCATAACCAAAGCTGGGATTATTGTAATGGGTACCAATACGAGGGTCAAGCCCTACTCCTTGAATAATAGCCTGTGTATCTAATCCCTTGATTTCAGCATAGGTATCTAATTCATTGAAGTAACTGACACGAAGAGCCAGATAAGTATTGGCAAAAAGCTTCACAGCTTCCGCCTCCTTCAAACCCATAAAAAGAGTGTCAATATCCTTCTTTATAGCCCCTTCCTGCAATAGAGAAGCAAAAACATGCGCCGCATCTTCAAGATCATCGCCTCCAATGGTATGGATAACCTTATTCTCCTCATCAAACTGACCAATCATTTTGGGATAACCCACGATTATGCGACTAGGATATAAGTTGTCATATAATGCCTTACTTTCGCGCAGGAACTCAGGCGAAAAGAGCAAACGAAATTTGTGTATAGTCTCCCACCCTTTCTCCTTAAATTTTTCAGTATACTTCACGTACAAGGAACGGCAATAACCAACCGGAATAGTACTTTTGATTACCATTGTTGCATCGGGATTAACCTCTAGTACCAAATCAATCACATCCTCAATATGATGCGTATCAAAAAAATTCTTCTGGGGGTCGTAGTTTGTAGGAGCTGCAATCACTACAAAATCGGCGTCACTATAAGCCGTTGCACCGTCCAACGTAGCTGTCAGGTTCAGTTTCTTTTCCGAAAAATACTTTTCAATATATTCATCCTGAATAGGACTGATTCGCCTATTGATTTTTTCGACCTTTTCAGATACCACATCAACAGCTATCACTTGATGATGTTGTGCAAGCAAAGTAGCCAACGACAAACCCACATAGCCTGTTCCGGCTACAGCAATTTTAAGATCCTTAAAAACTCTCATTATAATTATTTGTATTTTTAGTTACAATCAACAACAAAACTCGTTTTTCTATTTTAGCACTTTAAATATTTTTCGGAACCCAAAAAGTTTCCTATACGTAAATTGCAAAACTTACTATCTCACTTCAAGCTTTTATATTACCTAAAAATCTTTATGACATAACGACAATAGCCACAAAAGCAGCTTTATTATATCGTCAAACATACATACTACCTAAATATGTTAATAATAATATAAAATCTTGCAACCCAACCCAACCATACATTAAGGACAGAATATTTCAGCCAAAAGAAAAATGGGTATACCTTAAATGCAACTTTAATATCTATAATTTGCCTCAAAGGAAAAATCATCCCTATTATATTTTTCAATACAGAAAATAGCACATATGTACTCTTTTTACTTTTTATATATTTAGCTTGGCCAATAGAGACGCGCTTCATTTTTTGCACAACGTCAGTGTATGACTTTCTTGCAGGATGAGTTACTAAAAGATTTGAATCAAATATATAAGTAAAATGACAAGCCTGACATTTCCGGCAGAAAGCAATATCTCCCCCCGATACAACCTCATCAAATCCATCAACTTTTAGATACACTTCTTTGGGTACAACTAAATTAGCAGTAATACCCACTTTTCTCTTTTTGTAGCGTTCCAATTGGAAACTAGCGGTAAAATCATAAGCTTCAAAGATATTAGGTCTCGCATCCTGAGAATACAATTTCACATCACCTGCAACATATAAATCTCTATTCTTTTGATATTTATCAACTTCAATTAACCAATTATCAGTAAAGACACAATCAATATCAACAAATGCTAAAATATCACCTTTAGAAACTGCCACTCCATAATTCCTTGCCGCATAAGAACTCTGCTTTTCTGTATAAGAGAAATAATGCCAATTTTTTAACTCCTTATCGGCAATAGCTTCTAGCAATTTTAATTTAAAATTATCTATACTCGCATTATCTACTATGATTACCTCATGCAAAATACTTTCCTTTCCAGACATTGCCATATAACTACCAATAAAGGAATCAAAGTATTTTAAACCATTATAAATAGGAACAATAATTGAAATCATTATAATATCTTATTTTGTTGTTTTTTCAATAAAGTATGAATATATAAATACACTATAGACATGTAAAGCCAAACTCCAAATACAGGTCTCAATTCATATGTAACAAATGCACACATTACATTAAAATGACACAAAAAGAACACAAGAGCTAACTTATCATTAGAAATATTCCTTTTTAACACACAAAATGGATAAAAATAAAAAGGTAATATTGCAACCAGCCCAACAAGTCCTCTATAAGTAAATAATGTCAAATAACTATTTAACATTGAAGGAGCTAAAAAGGTGTTCACACCTTTCAACAAGCTTAAATCTTGATCACCAATACCAAACAAAAAATTTTCAATACTACCAAATATTATATAAAATGCTTCATAGATAAGTAAAACATGCCTATCAGGACCATCCGAAGTATCAACAGATAAACGATCAAAGAATTTCTTATAAATAAGTTCTGTAATTTCAGATGGTAAAAAAACATATATCAATGCAACAATAATGCCAATTATTAAAAGATATTTAATAAATTGAATAATAATTCTTGTTTTTCTTAATTTATAAAAACATATACCGATGATGAATGTTAACAAAAGAGATAGATACACAGTTCTTGTCAAACAACCAATGAGTAAAAATATCAAAATACATTTAATAAAGAAATTCAAATTATTAACAATTTCCCTCTTGCTATAAAAAACAAGTACTATGTAGATAGAAATCATTATAGCTAAAAAAGGTGGTGTAAAATACGGAAAACATAATCGTGGGAAAAGACCGACACGAGCAGCAGAACCATCACCATCATCAATCACAGCTGAAACATATTCAGTAAATGGTAAAGTATCTACTAGTTCATTTAATACAAAAAACATATAATACACATATACCGAGAATAGAAAAGGGAAAATAACTGAATAAACTAAAGACTTAGAGAGAAAAATCACATCCCCTCTCGAACGAAAAGTTATTAACACAGACAAAATTATAAGTACACCCATAATATCATTAATATAAAATGACAAAGCATATTTAAGATCTGTTATGTGCAATGAACTTATTGTTATACTTAAAAGTATTCCAAATAGAAAAAGAAGAATTTTCTTGTTAATCTTTGTATGACATATAATACTGTATGATAATGACGAAAAAATAAAAACTATCAAGCATAGCCGAAAGAGGCTAATAGAAATTCCTAAGTTTATTCGGTATAAATCAATCGGATGAATAAAAAAACTAACGGCTCCTATTTTTTTATTAAATTCATTCCATTTATAGATAAAACTACACATATTTCAGTTTCACAATAAATACACACGGGCTAATTCATAAACCCTTGCTGTGAGAGTAGCATTATCTTCTGAATTTACAGCATAATACTTTTCTCTATCAAAAAAATGTTCTATTTCAAACTTAAATTCAGAAAAAGCAATTGCTTCTTTATTCAAACAAAAAACTTTATTGATAAATTGCAATTCAAAACCTACTGGATTGTATGCATATCCATACCTATTCCCTACCACTTCAATATCTTTCAAAGGCAAATGAGTGACATCAGACTTATTATTTTTTTCCTTTACCTCATCCAAAAATTGGGCAGAGAAAGTAAAATCTAATATTTTAGCAAGACTTACAGAGTCAAAAAAGGAGTGTCGATATCCAGTAGACTTGATAATAGCAAATGCATATACGACAAAGCAATGGTACCCTAACTCTTTATAATGAAAACTTTCTCCATTAAGTAATTTATTCAATAAATATTTACTCTTTTTTAACAATACACGATACCATGTTTGCAACAAACTATAAGAAATAGGATGACATATCAATCCTGAAGAATAAATATTCATAATATGAGGCAATTTATTAAAAAAGCAATTCAATTGATCCTCCAAACTATCATCTTTAGTTATTGCCCAAACCATTGCTATAGATGCAGCATACCACAATTGATGATTAAATGTAGCATCATATCCTCCTATTGCTCCATTTGGAGCACAACTTTTCCAAATACCTTTAGAAGAATCAAATGGAAATAACTTTGTGAGACGGATAGCTTCGTGCAAAAAACGTATATTTTTACTATAATGATACCCCAAAGCAAAAGCTTCTATATTCCACGCAGTTCCGATAACTCCATTTTGTATATCCTTCCCCAGCTTCTGACGATGAGTATAAGTATAATTACCACTATAACTAATTATTTCATCAAGTAAATCAACAGCTACCTTAAGATATTCATTTTTTTGGGTAACTATATATATACCACCCAAAATTATACTCCAATGAGAAACATTTCGAACTCTTGTTTGTGGATCATAATATGGTCCATTATGCCCTAATACACGAGTATCATCAAGTAATAAATTTGTATTAATAGCATTTTCCGCAACCCCAATCAAGAATTCTTTATAGGATAAATCCAATTCATCTATTATGCACATAAATAAATATTATTTTATAGAAATCATATAATAAAAACACTGTAAAATCATTATGACAACTTAAAGAAAGGATTTGACACTGATTCACTATAAATTCTTCAATTACGCCCCCCCCCTGTAGCCATATTGGCTAAGGAGATAATTTATATTCCAAAGCATATTACATAACTCAAAAACAACTCAAGAGTAATGAGAATATGCACGTAAAACAATTATCCTCAATAAAAATATAAAAAGAAACAATCTTCCATCCCCAACAGCAATCTATACAACTTATTTTACGAGTAATACATATGATTAAAACAGTTTATCTGCTTATAATTTTCTAAGTTTAGATAAATAAGATAAAGGTTTATATTCGGTAAAATTCTGAAAAAACATAAAAAGCATAAACAGCCAAAAAATACACTTAGTGAAGAGAGAAAGTAAAAAAGGCATCGGTACAAGGTACTCTAATAATTTTAAAACTACTATTATAACAACAGATAACAATAGAGGCTTTATTACCATAAATAGCACTACCCTCATTGATGTATGAAAACATCGGTTATAGATAGTATATAATGTATTAACCGCCACTAAAAAAGCTGTAATAACAAACGCAAACGCAATAGATTCAATTGTTCCAAAAACAAACACTGCAATCAGTAAACCCAAAATAGTTATCGCTACATTAATATTACCTAACTTAAAAAGTATCTTTGTCTGGTTACATGCCTGTAAAACACTACCAGCTGGATATGTTGGAATCTGAGTTGCAACCGAAAGTGTGAGAATTGTAAAGCAAGGAATTGCTTCTAACCATTGACTACCAAATACTAAAAGAATAAGCTCTTCACTGCAACAAAATAGAAAAGCAGCCAAAGGGAAAGATATATAAATTAAAATACGCGTCATCCTACTATATACCAACAGAATCTTTCCTAAATTATTCTGTGATTCTGAAAGATATGGCAAAAGTACCGGACTTAAAACACCATTAATGTTCTCAATAGGCATCAACATTAATCTATAAGATTTTTCATAGTATCCCAATTGAGCCACATTTATAAATTTACCAATAATAAGTTTATCCAAATTTCGTCCGAAGTAGTTCACTAAATCAAAAAGGAACTGATAAACAGAATACGAGAATATCAACTTCATAGGAGCTATATCTGGCTTAAATCGAATAGACAATTTCATATAATATACATTGACAATCAGTGTGATTATTGCACTTAAAATCGGAGTGATTATCAAAGCATATATTCCCCAGCCCGTAAAAGCTGCCCACACGGCCAATGTACCACATAAAAGTTGTATGCTCACATTACGATAGGCAATAATATTAAATTTTTTCTCGCGCAATAATAAAGAATTTGGCACTATATTAAAAGTAGTAAAGAAGACCTGCAAGGAAAGCCATCGACATATATTTGTCAATATAGGTTGCTCATAAAAGAAGGCTATCAATGGGGCCAAAAGGAAGAAAGCAAATGCAAGCACTACCGCTACCCAAAACGACATGCCAAAGATAGAACGAAAATCATCCTGCGTCAGTTGTTTAAATTGTATGATTGCAGGGCCTATACCAAAGTTACTCAAAAAAGAAAAAAATACGATAAAAACAGTTGAAATTGCAATGACCCCAAAATCTACCGGTAAAAGTAAACGAGCGAGAATACTAGTCACCAATAAGTTAACTAAAATTCCAGAATACCTAGCAGCTGCAATAAAAGCTACTCCTTTAAGAAAAAACATCTTTGTTCCCATACTCTATCGAGTTAGTATCTAATTTCGTACACAATATTTACAGTTACCACTCGATGCTTTTCATGTAAATCATGCTAAGATTAGAGCTTATTTTTTCTAGTTTTGTCCCCATTAAAATCAGCAGGAGAGTAGAAAATACTTCCTGAGATAGTTGTCAATACTGCAATGATTATCTTTAAGATGAGTAAAGAAGTCGTATCTAAATAGTATCAGAATATCAGACATTATGTTTCAATAATTCATCTTTAAGAGAACAACTATTCATCAATATGATATCAAATTTACACAGTTAGCCACCACTATACCACTTCATATAGAACAACATTTTTAGAGAGGAAATCAAGTTTGACATTAACTTATAAAAATAGCTATCTAGTTCTAAAATATGTAATAAGCATGCAAATATTATTATGCACAAAATTCATTATAAAAAAATAGAATGAGAATGGAAACTTATAAGCCAATATCGAATAATTCCATAAATCTTTTATCTTCATAGTTGAGCGCATATTAAAATAAAGGAACTTAACATTAGACAAAAATGTTTCTTTTCCATTAGCTATTTTCTGATCTGATAAAGTTCTTAACTGCATCTTAGTTGAAGCGTAAACTTTAAATCCATTTCTTTTTGCTCGCCAAACCAATTCATGATCAGCTCTATAGTGAGGCAGTTTTTCTTCGTTATAAATACCTATTTGATCCAAAATAAAAAGTGGAAAAACCGTACCTTTACCTGTTAGAACATCACTATCAATATATTCATCTCTAATTTTAGAAAGGTCTATATTCTGATATAAATATATATGCCTAGCCTTTAATCTATTAAGCCTTATTGCAACCCTAAGAGTCAAATTTGTATTTTGATCAAGACAACAAGTCCCTAATACAACATTAGACTTCTTCTCTATTGAGTCATAAACACTTTCGATATACTTATTAGACAAAATAACATCGTCGTTAATAATTAGCACATAATCTTTTGATTTATCACAGATTGTCAAAACATGTCTTAACCCCACATTTACAGCTCTAGCCCATCCATTAACATTAGAATGAATAATTGTAATATTACTATTATCAATATTAACTTTATTCTTTCCATGATCCACAAGAACTAAATGATAGTCTTGACGTGTCTGATTATGCAAATAATTAATAAAATTTCTACATACGACCTCTCTATTATAGGTTGGAACTACTATATATAACATCTTGTTCATTTTAGAATTATTACGTTAATATTGATATCATTAGAATATTAAATAAAAGATATTCTCTCTCAACGTATTATATAATACTTAATCTATGTTATAATAAAACATATAACAAAATAGGATTCATTGATTTTCTATTTATTAAAAAACAAAATAGAACAAATTATACTTCCTTTCTCCATACTACTTTATTCACCACTCCTGTATAACTTTGTATCAACTTAACAATCTTCGTCGACACATTCTCATCCATGTAATTAGGCACTGGTAATCCATTATCACCATTCTTGACCATCTCTACAGCTGTGTCCACTGCCTGCAGGAGGGAATGTTTGTCTATACCTGCAAGAATGAAACATCCTTTATCGAGTGCCTCAGGTCTTTCTGTGGAGGTACGAATACAGACTGCCGGAAAAGGATGCCCTATGGAAGTAAAGAATGAAGATTCTTCTGGGAGTGTACCACTGTCAGAGACTACAGCAAATGCAGCCATCTGAAGGCAATTGTAATCATGAAAACCGAGTGGATTGTGTTGAGTAATACGTGAGTCCAGCTTAAATCCATTAGTAATCAGTCTATTGCGCGAACGTGGATGACAACTGTAAAGGATCGGCATATCATATTTCTCTGCCATTTTATTTATAGCAGTAAAAAGTAATGTGAAATTCTTCTCTGTATCAATGTTCTCTTCACGATGAGCAGAAAGAAGGATATATTTACCTTTTTCAAGCCCAAGTCTCTCATGAATATCCGATGACTCAATATCAGTAAGATTCTCATGAAGAACTTCTGCCATTGGAGAACCACAAACATATGTATGCTGTGGGGCTACATTAGTAGCATTAAGATAACGACGAGCTTGTTCGCTATAACAAATATTTACATCAGAAATAATATCCACAATTCTTCTATTAGTCTCTTCAGGAAGACATTCGTCAAAGCAACGGTTACCAGCCTCCATGTGAAAAATGGGAATATGAAGACGTTTAGCTCCAATCACAGAGAGGCAACTGTTAGTATCACCTAATACCAAAACTGCATCAGGCTTGATTTCTGCCATTAACTTATAGCTCTTGTCTATAATGTTCCCTATAGTAGCTCCAAGGTCCTCACCCACAGCATCCATGTAGACTTCAGGAGCAGCAAGTTTCAGATCTTTGAAAAAGATACCATTAAGGTTGTAATCATAGTTCTGACCTGTGTGGGCAAGGATTACATCGAAGTATATACGACATTTGTTAATAACTGCTGCCAATCGGATGATTTCAGGCCTTGTTCCAACTATAATCAACAATTTTAATTTACCATTATTCTTGAATGTTACCATATCCTTTTATTCTACGGGTTCGGAAAATGTATCGGGATAATTAGAGTCGAAACGCTCGTTACACCATATGAAGGTAACAAGATTTTCTGTTTCTGACAGGTTAATAATATTATGAGTATATCCAGGAATCATTTCTACAACTTCGATCTTGTTCCCACTGACTTCGAAACAGATGACTTCATCTGTGCCAATCTTACGAAGCTGAATCAAGCCATGACCGCTGACCACTACAAACTTTTCATTTTTAGTGTGATGCCAGTGTTGTCCTTTGATGACTCCTGCCTTGGAAACGTTAACTGAAAATTGACCGCAACTAACTGTACGGATGAGTTCTGTAAAATGACCTCTATCGTCAATATTCATTTTGACGGGATAGGAGAACTTCTCTTGGGGCAAATAGCTAAGATAGGTACTATAAAGCTTCTTGCTGAAAGAATCTGCTAAGTCGGGAACACCCAGCGTTTGTGGCATTTCCCTAAAAGAGTAGAGCAAATCCGCGATTCTCCCTAAGGTAATAGTATACATAACGGGCACTATACAAAAATCACCATCATAATGTTCTAACTGATTCAGTGCTGCAATAAGCTCTTCTACCACATCATCAATATAAACCAAGTTTATAACTCTATTTGGATCACTAACCTTTATGGGAATGTCATTAGCAATATTATTGCAAAATGTGGCTACAACACTATTGTAATTTGGACGACACCACTTCCCAAATATATTCAGGAAACGATATACCAACACTTTTGCCCCAGTCTCCTTAGAATAATCGAACATCAACTGCTCTCCTGCTCGTTTGGATTCACCATAAGGATTATCCAAAGTAGCTTGAATGGATGAAGAAATCATTACCGGACAGGTATTACCACACTTCTTAAGTGAGTCCAACAAGATAGAGGCAAAACCCAAGTTTCCTTTCATGAACTCTGCAGAATCCTTGGGACGGTTAACTCCTGCCAAATTAAAAACAAAATCAGCTCGTTGACAAAATTCATCCAAAAGTGCAGGATTTGTATCAAGATCGTACTCCATCACCTCGGAAATAGTTACGGAATAGTTTTTGGCCTTACCAGCTTTAATATTGTTAAGTTGAGTACAAAGGTTCTTACCTACGAATCCATGCGCTCCTGTTACTAAAACCTTCATATTTTATTCAGAACGGATTTCTTTAGCCTTACTTCTTGGCTGAAGGCCAAGGTCTTCACGGATGAAATTAAGTTTAAGAAGAAGTTCTTTCATGCCTTCAACGTCAAGACGACGAGTATTGTGGCTATGATAATCTTCTATTTTACTAACTTCTTCGCTACCATTTATGAAGAATTTATCATAATTAAGATCACGAGTATCACAAGGAATACGAAAGTAATCCCCCATATCAATAGCTTTTGCCATTTCTTCACGAGTGACGAGCGTTTCATAGAGCTTTTCTCCATGACGAGTACCAATGACCTTAACTTCTATCTTACCATATTTTGAGTTAATCTCTGTATAAGTCTGCTTAAGGGCTTCTGCAAGAACTTCAAGAGTAGCAGCGGGTGCCTTTTGCACAAAGAGGTCACCATTTTCACCATGAGTAAAAGCATAGATGACGAGATCCACTGCATCATCAAGGGTCATCATGAAACGAGTCATGTTAGGATCGGTAATTGTGATAAGGCGTCCTTGTTTCATTTGGTCCACCCAAAGGGGGATCACTGAACCACGACTGGCCATCACATTACCATAGCGAGTGCAGCAAATAGTAGTTTTTGCATCTTGTCCGAGTTCACGTCCTTTAGCAATAGCTACCTTTTCCATTAATGCTTTAGAAATACCCATTGCGTTGATAGGGTATGCAGCTTTATCGGTAGAGAGAACCACTACATTCTTCACTCCGTGTTCAATAGCAGAAAGAAGAACATTATTAGTCCCCATAACATTAGTCATAGTGGCTTCCACTGGGAAAAATTCACAGGAAGGCACCTGCTTAAGAGCTGCAGCTGAGAAAACGTAATCCACTCCTCGCATAGCGATATCCACAGATTGTTTTTCACGTACATTACCTATATAAAATTTCACTTTAGGGTTCTGAAGAGCATGACGCATATCATCTTGTTTCTTCTCATCACGAGAGAAAATGCGAATCTCTTTGATGTCGCTATCCAAAAAGCGACGAAGTACAGCATTACCAAATGAACCTGTACCACCTGTTATCAACAGGACTTTATCTTTAAAAATGGACATTATTTTTACCTATTCAATATTTATTCTTCAGTATTTACATTTAATACTTACTTTTCATTCATCAATATATTCCCACGGATAAGGATTATCTACCACATTCTGAAACTCTTCAATAGCTTCTTGCTGTTCAACAGTAAGTGATGTGGAATCCCAGGAAGCAATGATAATACGGCCTTCATCAGCCAAAGGCTCATCAAACACCTCGCCATAGCAGGCAGTGAGCAGACGAAGTTTCAGTAACGAAGCGGGAAGAGTATCAAGAATATCCCAACAACGATCTAAGACCTCCTGGATATGCTTTTGTTTTTCACCGTGATCTACAAATGAGGCACTATAGCCCATCAGAAGAGCGAGACAAACATTAGCCTGTTCTTCAACTGTAGAACCTTTGAAACCGGAATTATACAAAGTCGTAGTCAGGCGATAAACTTCACCGTTACGACGGGAAAGGTCGTCGCTATAGACCGGATTCCCGTCCATACCTAAATACATCAGATCGTGCGCTGCACGCTGAAGAGCAAGTGTTTCTTCAGAAAGAGACATAATGATTTATGATTTATAATTTGTGATTTATCAGCTGTTCAATGGCAACGGCTGATCGTCAATTATTTGATTACTTCTATAAGATCCGGATGAATCGTAGCAAGCGCAACGGCAATAACACCTTGTATCTCGATAACTACACGGCGATCACGTGCGCCTTTTACTTTCACGAAAATGCCTTCCTGCCCCTCGAAGTCACCGCCCGTGATACGAACTTTCGTACCTTTAGATAGATTCAGTTCATCAGGTTGGAAGTACATAAGATGGTCATTGTAAGTACCAGCTACTGCAATAAAGCGTTGCATCTCACTGTCGGAGATAATGATTTTCTGACCGCTACGGGTATCCGTAATGTATTGCAAATAGCTTACCTGTGATTTGATGCGTTTCACCTCGGAAGGACGGGCATGGACAAAAAGTAAGTTATGTACAACCGGAACCAAAGCACGGACTTTCTTACCTTTCTTTATGCTAATCTTGTATTGCATGGGAACGAAACAACCCATTTTTTCCTTTTCAAGCAGACGCATAGCATCAGGCTCTCTACGGTACGTGGCACGCATGGCGTACCATATTTCAATCTCTTTATCCGCTTCCATTTCAAGGGTTATTTCAGAAAAGGGTGTTCTCTCGGGGCTTTGAAGTTCTTGCATATACTTGAATTTCAATCACTTGCGAACACTTTATGTAAGATATGGCAAGTATTGTGTTCTTCTTGCCTATTGATTTTTCGTAGCTGTTCATTACCTTGATTACATTGCAGGTAAAAAGCTATAAACGAATGAATTAAGCTAATAAATCGTCTTTTAATCGTTCGTTTTTTATGCGTAAAGTTTTTTAAATCTGATAAAGTCAGAGAAAAAATGAAAGGAATAGATATTAACTAATATTTTTACAAGTTTTTTATCGCTTATAATCAGATATTTAAGTAGAAAAAACACTATATTACGAAATCTTTTTTATCAAACATTTTGTCATTCAAAAAAACACCTTTATCTTTGTGCACATTAAACGAACATTTTTTGGACACCCTATAAAATCGGACTTAAGAAATTAATATCCAACATATTATCACCCAAAAACAAATTTTCATCCATCATTTTTCACCCTACTCCCCTCCCATTCCAATTAAATTATCTACTTTCGCATTTTTTAACCACGTTAATATTACCTAACGGTTAATTAATCATTTAAGTCATGACAGAATTTAAAAAAACAAGAAGCTGAACGGAAATCAGCTGAGAAGTAAATCGTACAAATCTGATAATCAGAAGGAAGACGATAGTATAGAACAAGACAAAGCGAATGTAATAAATGAAAATTTATTAGCTTCGAGAAAGTATTACGGAGCAAATACCCATCTGTTGGTAGGCGCCCTGAGATGCTTCAAATTAGGCGGTTTTGAGGGTACGGAAGTCCATACAATCAGTGATTTTATAGAGTGGTGGGACAGTACGGGCAAAATCAGAAAGCATGTGAAAGGAAAGCATATACCTCTAAAAACAAGCAGCTTAAGAACCGAGATAGAGAGTATATGGGCGGTGATACAGAAGGAAGATACAGAACATATAGATCCCTATGGATATGATGTAAAGATTAATCAGTAATAGTTAACTCCAAAGAAAGGGCATAATTTTGCCCCGTCAACAGGATAGTGAAAGGGCTACACCCTTCCACCGGGATGGTGTAGCCCTAACCTAAAAAGGGTGTAGCTATCCAAGACAAAGGGTGTAGCCATCACAGACGGTTGATTATAAACCATTTATAAACAACTAAAATCATTAAGATGGAGAAACAAACGTTGGGACACCAACAAAAGTATGTAACGAAAGACGAAAGAGTGGAGAATCTATGGAAGAAACTGATTGGGCAGGAAACAGACTTATCCGAAGAAACCATCGCATGGATGGCACGACGAATTTTACAATTAACCGCCTACATGCCATACGGATGTGCACTGATAGCCTATCGAAAACAAAATGGAGATTTTTACATGGGAAGAGGAACACTGATACATTACGAAGCCGATTTCCACCGCAAATACGACATCGAGCGTATTCAGAACCATGTAGTGTACTGGGATATAGAGCAACAGGGATGGAGAACGTTCCAGATCGAGAACTTCCTGGAATGGAAACCAGTGGTAAGTTGAAAATTGAGAGTTGAAAATTAAAAAACAAAAGATTATGGATTCATATCTATTACATGATGCTAATGCAGGTAATAACTTTAAAATGATGATAATGATGCAAAAAGAGGGAATGAAAGGATACGGTATCTACTGGATGCTGCTGGAATTTCTAAGATTACAGGACGGATATAAGGCAGACTTAAGAGTATTGCCCATACTGGCACAGAAAATGAGAGTTACGGTAACCACCCTGAAGCGGATCATATATGACTATGCACTCTTCGAGGTAAACGGCACAAGCTTTTCATCGCCCGGACTCACACTGCGCATGAAACCATGGGACGCCCAACAGGACGCAAAAAGAGAGTCAGGCCGTCGTGGAGGGCTGGCTAACCAACAGAAAATCAGAGATGCCAAGGCAAGCAACGCTTTAGCTACAAACAAAGAGAATAAAGAGAATGAAACAATCCCCTCTATATCTCCCCAGGGAGACACGAGGAAGAATGAGGAGATTCTTCTTGTTCCACCGGAGTATGCACTCAACAAACAGACACACAACTATGAAGGATTGATAGAAGAATTGGAACGGCAAAAAGTGACATCCTTAAAAGAGAAAAATGCCATTCTCAGACTGACCGACTTTGGAAGACTGGGAGGCAAAATATGGAAAATCATCTATGACATCAACAATTCGCCACAGATGAAAGCAAGGATTGTGATGCCCGGAAAATATATTCTGAAGCTGTTGCAAAATTAAGTAGATGATCATGAGGTTGTGTCAAAATGCTGGCACAACCTTTTTTTATGCGCAAAGCCCAGACTTTCCCAAGCCCGGGCTTTGTTATTACCCAAAGTTTATGTAACTTTAGGCATCAGTTTTTTCGTTATGGCAAAGTTACATTTTCGTCCTTACATTCCCAACCAAACCGTT
>OGXH01000951.1_pt1 | contig 21556 bp, 20 predicted proteins | sample 1576241 | NCBI WGS metagenome assembly OGXH01 (sample SAMEA3541529, study PRJEB24748) | human gut metagenome | biome: human gut; feature: human-associated habitat; material: faeces | place: China | collected 2012
CCCCGCCATGACGGGGAGAAGTGACGATGTTAACACCGGCACAAAAACATTTTCAGAGGGTCATGGCAGAACGCCGGGGCCAGGCGGATGAAGAATCCGATATCCAGCGCACCGCGCATGAGCAAATTCTGCATCGCCTGCGTATGGACTTGTCCCGCCTCAGCGGCGTGCAGTCCGAAGAAACCAAAGCCGAAATGAAAAAATCCATGCTGCCTGAATATGAGGGATGGATTGAAGGCACGCTCGACGGCGACAGCGGGCGGTAGGATGAAGTCATTACCAGGCTGATGGTCTGGGCGATTGACTGTCGTGACTATGCGCTTGCGTTGAGACTGGGGCGCTATGTAGTGCGCCACGGGCTGACGCTGCCGGATAACTTCAACCGCACGGCGGCAACATTCCTGACCGAAGAAATGAGCAAACCAGTACTGACGCTTGCCGCTGCTGATGCCGACGCTGATTTATCGGCCAGTACCGCAGTGCTTGATGAAGTGGCGGAGATTGTCGCCGACAGTGATATGCCGGATGTGGTGCGCGCCAAGTTGTGCAAGGCCCGTGCGCTTGCCCGCCGTGGCGCGACTGATATCACGACCAAAGCGGAAGCGCTGGCGCTGTTCCGTGAGGCGCTGACGCGCAACCCCAACGCCGGGGTGAAAAAAGAGATCGCCACGCTTGCCCGTGAAGTTATCGGCAACCTTATGGACTACGGCTTTGTTGTCGGCCGTCCCTATCTCGGTGTCTCCACTCAGGATGTTTCCCTCTCCGGTTACGGATTCTTCACCAGTACTTACACCTACCCCTGCATTGTATCCGTTGAAGACGGCAGTGCGGCTCAGCAGGCAGGACTGAAAAAGGATGATGTTATCATGGCTGTCAACGGCGACACGGTCTCAAGCTCCGACGGACTTTACATCGCTGTCAGCAAGTTCAAAGTCGGCGATACCGTAACGCTCACCATTTTGCGCAGCAATTCGCAAATCGATGTTTCCGTAACTCTCGGCCAGCGCAGCACGGCAAAAACCGCCGAATAATGCAGTCGCTGATTATGCTTGAACAACCAAAACGCACCGCCGCACATTAAAGCGGGGTGCAATATCGAAACAACCTGCTGCGTGCAGGTTTTCAGATAAATTGTTCCGCCTTTGGGAAAGGATCCTTCCCGAAGGCGGACTTTTTTTGAGCCTCTTCCTTTCGTTTTGAAATGCATTTTTTTATTTCTCCTTTCCAAAATTCCTCGGGTCAGCGTTTTGTGTGCGGAAATCAAAAAAAAACCGAACATTTCCCGAAAAGGGGCTATCATTTCAGCCCCGATGTGCTATAATGTATTTGGTGGAAGAGTTTATTTGAGTTTCGTATAAAAACTCTAGTCATGGTTGTGTGCGCCAGAAAGAAATGAAAGTTGAATAAACTTTCATTTTAATACTGTTTGTATTGTACGACTTCAAAAATATTCGGTTTCTCCTGATAAATTGTTGGAAATTAATAGTTGAAGTTCCAAAATTTGCTATATATTTGTAATCGTTAACAACTAACAAACAGAAATACCATGATGAACAAAATGTGCATGGCAGCTGTTATAGCTGCTTCTTTGTATGCAGGGACTACTTTTGCCCAACCTGCCGCCGTAAAGAAAATCATTGAAACGGGCCAAACAGATAACCGGGTGATGCATCAGTTGGATATTCTCACCAATCGTTTTGGGGGAAGAGTTATAGGCTCGGATGCGTATGAGAATGCAGCCGAGTGGATGATGCGTGAATATAAACGATGGGGTATTGATGTACGCTTGGAAGAAGCTGGAGAACTGCCGGTAGGTTTTAACCGTGGTCCATGGTTCGGACGTTTAATCGGGGGAGATCAGGCAATGGATCTGCATTTTGTCACTCCATCCTACACTTCAGGTACTAAAGGTCTGCAACGCGGGCATGTTTTGATAGAGCCCCGTACTCAAGAAGAGCTGGACCGCATGAAACATCAGTTGAAAGGCGCTTGGGTGTTGATCTCAGGTGAAAATGTAGGTTGGCCTGTTGACCGTTCTGCTAAAGGAGATTCGTTGAGAGCTGCTATCAAAGCTGAAAATATAGAAATAGAAAAGCAGAATGCTGCCTTGATGGAAGAGAATTGGAGCAAAGGAACCAAACATGCCATGAAGCCTTTGCGTGAAATGCCGGGACTATTTTATAAAGAGATGTGTGAGGCAGGAGCACTTGGCTTTATTCAGTCGGCACCTGTACCTTTACGTGCTTTGTATGATCGTGCTTTATTGAATGATCCCCATACTACGTTTGATAATTTGCCCGAAGTCTGTGATATCAAGTTGGATGAACATCAATACAAGATTATTAAACAGATGGTGAAAGAACGACGGAACTTTTGGCTGGAATTTGATATTCGTAATCATTTCAAACTAGGTCCTGTGAAATATCATAATGTCGTAGCATCCATTAAGGGCACTAAATATCCGGATGAATATGTTATTATAAGCGGACATCTTGATTCTTATGATGTGGCAACCGGTGGTATAGACTGTGGCACAGGCATTGGTCCTATGATGGAGGCTGCCCGTATGATTGCACTTTCCGGTGCAAAACCTAAACGTACTATACTGTTTGTGGCTTTTGCTGGAGAGGAATTTGGATTATTGGGTGCAAAAGCATATGTCAAGACTCATGCAAAAGAATTGGGAAAGATTGCCAATCTGTTCAACCGGGACGGAGGGCCGACTCCACCGGTGGGAATCTCCGTTCCTCAGGCTATGTATGATGATTTTGTGGAAGTGTGCAAGCCTGTGAAAGAGATCCGTGCGGATTATCCGTTTGAGGTAAAGGTTGCGAAACCCTTTAAACGTCCTACTCAAAGCGGCGGTACGGATGCCAGTGTTTTTGCAGTGGAAGGAGTGCCTACTTTTGGTTTCAATACACAAGACATAAAAGGATATAATTTCTCTTATGGGGAAATATGGCATACGGAACGTGATCTTTATACGAAGAATATACCAGAATACCAAGAGCATGCAGCTACGGTAACAGCAGTGGTTGCTTTGGGAATTGCTAATTTAAGTAAACAGTTATCTCGTGAAGGAATGCACAAAAAGTAGCGGAAATGTTCTTTTTTTCTTCTTTTGGTGGAATAATGTCGTATTGATGTGTAAAAAATGTTAGCTTAAGTTCAATCTACTGAGATAATCTTTACCTTTGCTGCGCATATAAAGCAAAAGGTAGGTAAACAAAAAGCCTGCGATATTTGTTAATATAGAAAAGGTAAATTATCAAATAAAAGTAAATAGAAGCTTATGTCACAGATTATTGGACATATTTCACAAGTTATCGGACCGGTAGTCGATGTGTATTTTGAGGGCAAAGGCATCGACACCGATCTGCTTCTTCCAAGCATTCATGATGCATTGACTATCAAACGCAATGACGGCAGAATTCTAGTCGTGGAAGTTCAACAACACATTGGTGAAGACACAGTGCGTACTGTAGCTATGGATAGTACGGACGGTTTGCAACGTGGTATGGAAGTAATTCCGACAGGACATCCTATTACTATGCCGGTTGGTAATCAGATTAAAGGCCGGTTGATGAACGTAGTAGGTGAAGCTGTGGACGGTATGCGCCCGTTGAGTAAGGAAGGGGCGTTTCCCATTCACCGTGAGCCCCCTAAGTTTGATGAATTGTCTACTGTGCAGGAAGTGCTCTTCACAGGTATCAAGGTTATTGATTTGCTGGAACCTTATTCAAAGGGTGGTAAAATCGGATTGTTTGGGGGGGCCGGTGTAGGCAAGACCGTGCTTATTATGGAGCTGATTAACAACATTGCCAAGAAACATAACGGCTTTTCTGTTTTTGCCGGAGTCGGTGAACGTACACGTGAAGGCAACGACCTGTTGCGTGAAATGATTGAATCTGGTGTAATCCGCTACGGAGAAGAATTTAAGAAAAGCATGGAAGAAGGTCATTGGGATCTTTCCAAAGTAGATTATAATGAAGTTGAAAAGTCACAGGCCACATTGGTGTACGGACAGATGAACGAGCCTCCCGGCGCGCGTTCTTCCATTGCCCTTTCGGGGCTGACCGTTGCCGAATCTTTCCGTGACCGCAAAAACGGTGACAGCAACGGACCACGTGACATTTTGTTCTTTATCGACAATATATTCCGTTTCACTCAGGCAGGTTCCGAGGTTTCGGCTTTGTTGGGCCGTATGCCGTCAGCCGTGGGGTACCAACCGACACTGGCAACGGAAATGGGACAGATGCAGGAACGTATCACTTCTACCAAGAATGGTTCTATCACCTCGGTACAGGCTGTGTATGTACCTGCCGATGACTTGACAGACCCTGCGCCCGCTACTACATTTACTCACTTGGATGCAACGACCGTATTGAGCCGTAAAATTACCGAACTGGGTATTTATCCGGCTGTAGATCCGTTGGAATCAACCTCACGTATTCTTGATCCGCTGATTGTAGGGCAGGAGCACTATGATGTGGCTCAGCGTGTGAAGCAGATTTTGCAGCGCAACAAGGAGTTGCAAGATATCATTTCTATTTTGGGTATGGACGAATTGAGTGATGAAGATCGTCAGACTGTAAACCGTGCGCGTCGGGTGCAGCGGTTCCTTTCACAACCGTTTGCCGTAGCCGAACAGTTTACAGGTGTGCCGGGTGTCATGGTTTCAATCGAAGATACGATAAAAGGATTCAAGATGATTTTGGACGGTGAGGTGGATTACTTGCCGGAACAGGCATTCCTGAATGTAGGAACGATAGAGGAAGCAATAGAAAAGGGAAAGAAGTTGCTGGATGCTGCCAGCCATAAGAAATAAAAGTAAGTATGGAACATCATGAAGATCTTCATTTGATAGTGGTTTCTCCGGAAAGTACTTTGTTTGACGGCAAAGTGGAAATAGTGACACTACCGGGGGAATTAGGCTCTTTTTCTGTCCTGTATGATCATGCTCCGCTGATATCATCACTGATAAAAGGCGAGATAAAATACACGGAGGACGAATTGGAGAAATCAATTGGAATATCGAGTGGGTTCGTTGAGGTGAGGGACAATATAGTTTCGGCCTGTGTGGAAATCTAATACATAATTATGTTTTTGTTAGCCGTAAAGAGAAAATTTATCATATCGTTGACCATATTAATGGTTGTATTGAGTTGGGGAGGAGCCCTGGTATTTCACACCTTGTTGCCTAGGTATTATTTTGCCTGGTATCCCTCCATACCGATATTTTTTTATCTTTTCGGCCTCTTTTACATATTTATGTTCGGATGCTGTTATCGGGTAAGTCCGCAAAAAATGGTGGCGGTTTACTTGGTGGCGAAAGTGACGAAGATGATGTTGAGCATCTTGATTATGTCCGTCTATGCAGTGGCGGTGGCACATCAAGTACTGTCATTTATAGGAACTTACATGGTATTCTATATTATCTTTCTGATTTTTGAAACCCGCTTCTTTTTTCATTTTGAGATAAAACATAAAAGTAATAGGTACAAGTATAAGTAATATGAGAAGTTTACGATATATAGGAACGGTTTTAATGTTGCTGATCGCTTTTCTGCAAGGAGCCAATGCCCGGGAAGAGTCGGAAACTGACTATAAAGAGCAGCAGGTAGACGTAAATGAAATCGTTTTCGGACATATAGGTGATTCGTATGAATGGCATATCACTGACATAGGAGATACACCTATAGCTATACCACTGCCGGTAATCGTAAAAAGCAGTACAGGATGGCACGTTTTTCTTTCTTCTAGGTTTGAGGAAGGAAACGGAGAGTATGAAGGACTGTACATTGCTAAAGACGGTGAATATAAAGGTAAGATAGTGGAAAAGGATGCTAGCGGTAACGAAGTAAAACCTTTGGATATCTCTATTACAAAGAATGTTACCGGGTTGTTTGTCAATAGTGCCATTCTGGTGATTCTAGTGTTGAGTTGTGCCCGTTGGTACAAAAAACATCCAGTAGAAAAGGAAGCTCCTAAAGGAATGGTGGGCATGATGGAAGCTTGTATCCTGGCAATCAATGATGATGTGATAAAGGGTTGTATCGGTAAGGATTATAAGCGTTATGCACCTTATCTGCTGACGGCTTTCTTCTTTATCCTGATCAATAATCTGATGGGATTGATTCCTTTCTTCCCCGGCGGTGCGAATATTACAGGTAATATTGCCGTTACCTTTGTGCTGGCTATCTGTACGTTCCTGGCTGTGAATCTATGGGGGAACAAGGAATATTGGAAAGAGATTCTATGGCCTGATGTTCCTTGGTGGTTGAAGGCTCCGTTCCCGATGATGCCGATTATTGAGATTTTCGGAATCTTTACGAAGCCATTTGCATTGATGATCCGTTTGTTTGCCAATATGATGGCCGGTCATGCTGCTATTCTCAGTTTGATATCCATCATTTTTATTACGGCGAATATGGGACCTCTGATCAATGGTTCCATGGGATTTGTTGCTGTGGCATTCGGAATCTTTATGACTGCGCTGGAATTATTGGTCGCATTTATTCAAGCATACGTATTTACCATGTTGTCCGCGGTCTTTATCGGGTTGTCCCGTACAGAAGAGATGCGTGAAGAAAAAGAAATGAAATAAATTAAATAATTAATTCAAAAAACAAACTATTATGTTACTAGCAGTTTTATTACAGTCCGCTGCTGCGGCAGGTTTAGGGAAATTAGGTGCTGCACTTGGAGCAGCTATTGCAGTAATCGGTGCAGGTATCGGTATCGGTAAAATCGGTGGTTCTGCCATGGAGGCAATTGCCCGTCAGCCGGAGGCGGCAGGAGATATCCGTATGAATATGATTATTATCGCCGCGTTGGTAGAAGGTGTGGCCCTGATCGCCATTATTGTTTGTTTATTAACTTTGTTCTTATAATTAATTTAGCATGTCATTATTAACACCTGATAGCGGTCTGTTATTCTGGATGGTCATCGTTTTCGGTATCGTTTTTGTCATTTTGGCAAAATACGGTTTTCCGGTGATCACCAGAATGGTGGATGAGCGAAAACAATATATAGACAAGTCACTGCTTGCTGCACGTGAAGCCAATGAGCAATTGGCTAATATTAAAGCAGACAGTGAAATGATATTGGCTAAGGCTCACGAGGAGCAGGCGCGCATCCTGAATGAAGCGGTCGCAACCCGCGAACGTATTCTGAAGGAAGCCAAAACACAGGCTCAGGTTGAAGGACAGAAACTGCTGGATGAAGCGAAAAAGCAGATTCAGGCAGAAAAAGACAGCGCTATCAGCGACATCCGCCGCCAAGTAGCTGTACTGTCTGTCGACATTGCTGAGAAGGTTTTGCGCAAGAACCTCGATGATGAGAAAGAACAAATGGAAATGATTGACCGTTTGCTGGATGAATTAACTGTTTCTAAAGACTGATTGTTATGTATATAGGAGTCATTTCAATGCGTTATGCTAAGGCTTTGCTGGCCTATGCCGACGAAAAGGGGACAGAGGATATTGTTTATGAGGAAGCCGGAATATTGGCAGATAGTTTCTCGAGAATCCCCGAACTTCGACAGGCATTGGATAATCCTGTATTGCCTGCTGAAACAAAGTTGAAACTGATTTGCGAAGCCGCCGGAGGAGGTAAGGTGAGCGAAGAATTGAAACGCTTTGTGGAATTGGTACTGGAGGAAAGAAGAGAGAAATTTTTGCAGTTTATGATTATGTCATACATTGACCTTTATCGGAAACAGAAGAATATCAGCGTCGGTAAAATCACGACTGTTTGTCCGGTAGCGGAAGAGGTAGTCAGCCGCATACGGGCATTGGTCGTAGAGAAAACTCATGGAACTGTAGAGTTCAAAACCAAAATAGATCCGAAACTGGAAGGTGGTTTTATCTTTGAAATCGGAACTTACAGATTGGATGCGAGCGTAGCTAACCAGATAAAACGGGTAAAGCAACAGTTTATAGCTAAAAATAGAAGAATAGTATAAAATTAAAAATTATAAGTTAGAAAGTAAAAGTATATCAGTTTGTATCTTTTGGTTTTTAATTTAAGGTTAATACCTGGTCGGACTTTAATTTTTAATTTTCAATTTTTAATGTAAAAAGATTATGTCTGAAAATATAAAACCCAGCGAAGTATCCGAAGTTTTACTTCAGCAGCTGAAAGGCATCGACACCCACCTGCAATTTGACGAGGTGGGGAATGTGCTGCAAGTGAGCGATGGCGTAGCACGTATTTACGGTCTGCGCAACGCGGAAGCCAATGAGTTGCTGGAGTTTGAAAACGGTATCATGGCTATCGTGATGAACCTGGAGGAGGACAATGTAGGTGCGGTATTGCTAGGTCCTACTGATCAGATTAAGGAAGGAATGGTGGTGAAACGTACCAAACGCATTGCTTCTATTAATGTGGGCGAAGGTATGTTAGGGCGTGTCATCGATCCGTTAGGCGTACCATTGGATGGCCGCGGACAGATTGGCGGGGAACTGTGCGAAATGCCTTTGGAGCGTAAAGCTCCCGGAGTGATCTTCCGTCAGCCTGTGAACCAGCCTTTGCAGACAGGGCTGAAGTCTGTGGATGCCATGATTCCTATCGGGCGTGGACAACGTGAGTTGATTATCGGGGACCGTCAGACCGGAAAAACCTCTATCGCTATAGATACGATTTTGAATCAGAAATCCAACTATGAAGCGGGAAAACCTGTATATTGCATTTATGTAGCTATTGGTCAGAAGGGTTCCACTGTAGCCAGTCTGGTGAATACGCTGCGTGAACGCGGTGCGATGGATTATACCATAGTGGTAGCTGCCACTGCTGCCGATCCGGCTGCATTGCAGTATTTTGCTCCGTTTGCCGGAGCGGCTATCGGAGAGTATTTCCGTGACACCGGCCGGGATGCCTTGGTAGTGTATGATGACTTGTCAAAGCAAGCCGTAGCCTATCGTGAAGTATCCTTGATTCTGCGTCGTCCCTCCGGTCGTGAGGCATATCCCGGTGATATCTTCTATCTGCATTCACGATTGTTGGAGCGTGCGGCGAAGATTATCAACCAGCAGGAAGTGGCCGAACAGATGAATGACCTTCCACCCAGTTTGAAAGGCAAGGTAAAGGCAGGTGGTTCACTGACTGCATTGCCTATTATCGAAACACAGGCAGGTGATGTTTCCGCGTATATTCCAACCAATGTCATTTCCATTACAGACGGTCAGATATTCCTTGAAACCGATTTGTTCAACCAGGGTTTCCGTCCGGCTATCAATGTGGGTATTTCCGTATCCCGTGTGGGAGGTAGTGCCCAGATCAAGAGCATGAAGAAGGTGGCAGGTACATTGAAGATCGATCAGGCACAATATCGCGAACTGGAGGCTTTCTCCAAGTTCAGCAGTGATATGGATCCTGTAACGGCAATGGCTATCGACCGGGGACGTAAGAACAACCAGTTGCTGATACAGCCGCAGTACAGTCCGATGCCTGTCGGAGAACAAATAGCAATCCTTTATTGTGGTACACATAGTTTGCTGCGTGATGTACCCTTGCATAAGGTGCAGGATTTCCAGAAATCATTCCTGGAAATGATGCGTGCCGACCATCAGAAAGATGTGCTTGATGTATTGTCAAGCGGTGTGATAAATGATGATGTAACTGCAATTATAGAGAAAGTAGCAGCTGATACGGCTCAACCATTTAAAGTGAACGAATAGTCATGGCATCACTGAAAGAAGTAAAAGGAAGAATAGCCTCAGTAAATAATACGCGGAAAATTACTTCGGCTATGAAGATGGTAGCCTCTGCCAAGTTGCATAAGGCGCAGGCTGCCATAGAAAACATGCTTCCTTACGAACGAAGGCTGAATCACATCCTGACCAATTTTCTGAGTGCGGATAGTGAGGTGGAGTCTCCTTTCATTGTGAAACGTGAAGTGAAGCGTGTGGCTATCGTCGTGTTTGCCTCCAATACCAGTCTGTGTGGCGGGTTCAATGCAAATATCATCAGGCATCTGACGGTTATTCTGGATGAATACAAGTCTCTGGGTATGGAGAACGTGCTTTTGTACCCGGTAGGCCGGAAGGTAGCGGAAGGTGTGAAGAAATTGGGATTCAAGGCCGAAGGCGATTTCCAGCATATGGCGGATAAACCTTCCTATCAGGAAGCTGCCGCCTTGGCAGAGGACTTGATGAGGCGCTTTCTGCATCGTGACATAGACAAGGTGGAGTTGCTGTACAACCATTTCCGTTCTACAGCAGTACAGGTCCTGACGCGTGAAACCTATCTTCCGATAGACTTGACACAAGAGAAGAAAGAGGAGGACAAAGGCAGGATACCCGATTATATTGTGGAACCGTCTGTAGATGTGGTGATGGGGGAATTGCTCCCGAAGGTACTCCGTATGAAGATGTTCACGGTATTACTGGATTCGAATGCTTCCGAACATGCCGCCCGCACTATGGCTATGCAGATTGCTACAGACAATGCGAATGATTTGTTGCAGGATCTGACGGTGATGTACAATAAGAGCCGCCAACAGGCAATTACCAATGAGCTGTTGGATATAGTAGGCGGTTCAATGGCCTGATTTTTTTTCTTGGGGCAAGATACGCAGCATCTTGCCCCAAGAATTTGAATATCATGCAACAAGTTTATCGGAATCTTTCTATAAGTGTCATCCCTTCCATCGAAGGCGGGTTAAATAATCATAGTGCTCCCCCTCTTTGATAAGCTCCGCCTCGAATCCATTCCCGGCAGCATACAGGCTGAGTGTCTGAAAATCGACATAAAGCCAGTCGAAAGAATCTCCTTTTATATTTTTGTATTGCATCCGGAAGTCTATTTCGCCATAATAATCTCCTGCCAGATCAATCAGGAAACTCCCGTCCTCATCTTCAAAAAGATAACGGAGATCACTGGAATCCATCAAGATACATCCCCCGGGGCGAAGCAGTTGTTTCATTTTTTGAAAGAAAGCTGCCATATTTTCCAACTTCCCGATAATGCCCGATCCGTTCATCAGCATGAGGATTGTATCGAATGTTTCTAGAAAATGCGGATCGAAAAGATTCATCTGACGGACATTCCTTACCCCTCTTTTTTCCATTACTTCTACAGAACGGGGGGAAATGTCGATGGCGCATACCTCTTTTCCCATCTCTTGCAAGGCCAGTGCATGGCAGCCGCTTCCGGCTCCTACGTCCAGAATATTTCCTTCGGCCATTTGTAAGGCAATCTGTTCCAGTTCCGGCATTTCGTCATAAGGGCGGAATAATTGATTCACGGGTATTTCGTCTTCCTCGAACTGTGAGGAAAATACACGTAACTTATCTGCTTTGTTGTGGTTGAAATAATCGGCGATGGCAGTTCCCATCGGGTCTTTATCGGAGGAAAGCAAGTTTGTTTTCATTTGGAATCATTGTTTGTTGTTGAAGTTGCAAAGGTAGGCAATTTAGTGGAGAAAATACTACATGCTTGTGTAAGATATAAACCTTGTCACTGTAACTTATCCAATCTATCATGAAAAAACAGCAATTCTGCAAAAAGAAAAAATACATTCTAATGAGAAATACATCCTTTTTTCAGATATTTGCATAAGAAACAAGGAGTGGTTGGTGGTTAATGCACCACTAGTTGATCATCATTAGTCGATAATTTTTATGAATACATTGAAACCTCGTATAGCATCTCTGTTACAACAACTGAATGAAAGGGTTTTTGAAAAGGAGCATATTGTGGCTCTGGCTCTGCTTTCGGCTGTGGCAGGGGAAAGCATTTTCCTTTTAGGCCCTCCGGGAGTAGCTAAAAGTATGGTAGGGCGCCGGCTGAAACTGGCATTCCGCAACGCTTCCGCATTTGAATATCTGATGTCACGATTCAGTACGCCGGACGAAATATTCGGTCCTGTCTCCATTTCCAAACTGAAAGACGAAGATACGTATGAGCGTATTGTCGATGGTTATCTGCCTTCTGCCACCATTGCTTTCCTGGACGAGATATGGAAAGCCGGACCGGCCATTCAGAATGCATTGCTCACCATTATCAATGAAAAAATATACCGTAACGGACAGTTTTCCATCCGTGTTCCTCTGAAAGGGCTGATCGCCGCTTCCAATGAACTGCCTGCCCAGGGACAGGGACTGGAGGCCTTGTGGGACCGTTTCCTGCTTCGCTGTCTGGTGGGAGGCATTGAGGATATGGGAGAATTTGACCGGATGATTTCTTCTACGGATGAAACGGAACCGGTGGTGGACGAGCAACTGCAGATCACCGATGAGGAATACATCCGGTGGGAAAAGGAGATGGCTGCCATTAAAATCCATTACTCTATTTTCGAAGTGATTCATGCCTTGAAAGACCGGATAGAGCAATATAACCTCCAGATACAAAATGAGGGGGGTGTGTCGTCTCCTCTGTATGTGTCGGACCGCCGGTGGAAGAAAATGGTGAAGCTGCTGAAAACTTCCGCTTTCCTGAACGGATCGGACACTATCCGCCTTTCGGACTGTACATTGCTGTCCTATTGCCTTTGGAGTGAGATGGATCAGATGGAGGCGGCAGAGGAGATGGTGAACGCTGCCATTCAGAAAAGTGCCGAAGGTTATCTGCTGAATATAAAAGGGCTGGAACAGGACATTGAAGAACTGAAAGACCGACAATCGTCCGAACACAGTTTGCGTGAAGTGAACGATCCGGGCATACAGGTCATCGATACTTACTATTACCAGGTAGAGGGCGTCCGGATGAAAGAGCGCCTCCTTATTTTTGCAGCCGACTATCAACATCTGGATCAGACCGGTAAATTATTCTATCTGCATAAGGACAAGTACAAAGCCAACTGCTGTATTCTGAAGAAATATGATTCCATACTCCATGCCAAAGTTCCGCGTAATAAGATATATACGCTGAAAAAAGGGCTTCGTTCCATTTATATCAATAATTATGAATATCACTTGATGTGCTATGAGGATTGTCCTCCACCGCCGCCCGAACCCGAGCCGGAGGATTTCGGAGCCAAATATAAATCGGTGGCCGAAGCGTTGGACAGAGTGGAGAAGGATTGGTCCGGGCTGCTGGATGCGGAAACGGAATATTATGAGAAGCATTTGTTTCTCAGCGAAAGGCAGCGGGCTTCCATGCGGAGGATGCTTCGCCACCAGAAGAATACCATAGACCGATATAAGAATGATTTGAACGAAATGGCAGATGCGTACCGAAAAGAGAACCAGGAATATAAGATTGAGAGATCTGAAGATGATCTATTCTCAGGAACTGAAAGATAGGACATTCAAAGCATACGAGGAGGATGTGAGCAACGGGGTGGTGCGTCAACGCGAACTGGAAGAGAAAGTGTTGATGTACTATCGGCGTACCACACCTTCTTTGCAGGAATATTATTCCCGCTACACTCCGGAGTGGGAGGCTTTCTATTCTTCGGAACATCTGCCAGATATGGCATTCTTGCAATACTTGAAGCAGATGCGCGGTGCTTTCAAAAAGAGGTATGAACTGGCGGAACTGAATATTGACTATTATATCAGTTTGCTGGAGAATGCTTCTCTGCTGAGAGGAGAGGGGGCCCGGACCAAGGAGTTCTTTTTGGATAAATGGCATCAGTTGCTTACCCGCAAAGAGTATGACTATCAGTACATGCATATAAACAGTTTATGTGAAGGTTTTGATTTGTTGATCCGGAAGCAAGGAAAGGAGTCGGGTAACAAACTGTTGGGGTCGCGCATGGAGTGGCTGCTTCATAATTATCCTGATTTGTACCGGAGGATGCTTCCGTATGAAACAGTGATGAAGCGCAATCCGGCTATCCGGCAATTGGCGCGTCTGCTGGGCAAGAAGCACCGGGACCAACAAAAATACGATTCTTTGTCGGGCGTAGATAAAAAGAGGCTGATCAGGCACTCTCCGCATAGTGATATAACAGGGGTGACTTTGGGAAATGATTTGAACAGTTTGCTGCCCGTCGAGTATTGCTATCTGGCGGATGATGCGCTGCGTGCCGTATTTATGGAACGATATGCCGAAAAGAGATTGCAACTGTTCGATTACCAGTCCAAGGAAACGGAACCGGTAAAGGATGACAAGCATAAGGTTTCGGGGCAAGGACCCTATATTATCTGTGTGGATACTTCCGGCTCCATGCAGGGAAACAGAGAGATCTTGTCCAAATCGGCTATTTTGGCTATAGCGCAACTGACGGAGAAAACCCATCGGAAATGTTATGTCATCAATTTCTCGGATGAGGCTGTATCGTTATTGATTGAAGATTTGGGGCGGGATATGCCCAGGTTGGCGGAGTTTCTGAATAAACGTTTTGACGGTGGAACGGATATAGAGCCGGCTCTTCGGGAAGCTGCGCATATCATCAACGGAAATGATTTCCGTGAATCGGATATCGTATTGATCTCAGATTTCGAGATGCCGCCTTTATCCCGCGATTTAATGGAACAGGTAAAAGTGATTAAGCGGAGGAAGACCTCTTTCTTCGGATTGGTGTTCGGCAACAAGCCTGAGATGGAATACTTGAATCTTTGTGAACGTTATTGGGAAATGTAAGTTACAATTCTGTTACATAAATATGAAATGAATATTACTTGCTTTCTGCGCGTAATAACTTCATCATCAAATTAATGGTTATTCATTTTTAGTATAGGTCATTCCTCTTACATTTGTTATAAAGTAAAAAACAAAAGAATACAATGGGAAGAATGACTTATGTTAAAGCATTGATGTGCCTGTTATTCCCCTCTGCTGCTTTAGTTGCCCGCGCGCAACACCCGGTTGCCGGGGATTTGAAGTGTAAACTGACCGGACGGATGCTTATGGATGGTGGCGTTTATTTAAAGAATGACAACCTGTTTGGTAACGGTACGGAGTTTAATGACTTGCGGTTGGGGGTGAAAGCGACCTATCAGAATTGGAGCATGAAAATGGAGGTGGGGTATGTAGGGAATAAGGTTTCCATAAAGGATGCCTTTGCTGCTTATACTTCGGGCAAGCATATTATTCAGGTGGGACAATTTTATGAACCTTTCACCTTGGACATGCTATGCAGTACGTACGATCTTCGTTTTCACCAGTCACCGGGAATCGTGCTGGCTTTGACCAATGGCAGACGGATGGGAACCTCTTATACCTACAATGGAAAACATTATTATGCTTCCGGCGGCTTCTTTACAGACAGTGACCTGGGTAATGTGAAAAACATTTCACAAGGATATGCCATAGACGGTCGTTTGGTGTATCGTCCTGTAAACGAAGAGGGAAAATTGTTACACATAGGTGCGGCGGTGGTGTATCGTACTCCGGATAGCGCATTGCCGGGAGATGAAGACGAGAATACGTTTATTTATAAATCTTCGGGGGTGAGCACTATTGATAACCGGAATCTTATTTACGCCAAGGTAGATCATGCAAAGTACCAGTTGAAACAAGGGGTGGAATTAATGATTGCTCATCAGAGGTTCTTTTTGCAAGGGGAGTATATACGGACTATGGTGAAGCGTGAACAGAATTTCACAAATTATACAGGACATGGCGGATATGTGCAATGCTCCTGGTTGTTGACAGGCAGGCAATATGGGTATGATGAAGCATTGGCTTGTCCGGGCAGACCTGTGGGGCGGGCATTGGAGCTGTGTGGAAGATTTAATATACTTGATATGAATAATGAGGAAGCCGGTGTGTGGGGAGGGGCTCAAAAGGATTTTTCATTGGGCGTGAATTATTACATGAATAAGCATATAGGGATGAAGCTGGCTTATAGCTGGGTGATGCCGGGAAAGCATATAAAGGAGATTAGTGATAAGAATTTCAGTGTCGTGCAGCTCCGGTTCCAAATGATCTTGTAACGGAAGAAGGGTAGAAACAAATTCGGGCGCAATCACTGCGCCCGAACCATAAAGCTAGATTTATTTTTTATTTTGCGACGGTCTTGATAGCTTCAATCAATCTGCTGAAATCTTCGGGGAACACATCACCGATGTTTCCGATGCGGAAAGTATCTGCCTGGGAAATCTTTCCCGGATAGATGACGAATCCTTTTTCCTTCAACTGATGATAGAATTCCTTGAAATCGAACTCCTTGTCAGGATAAAGGAAGGAAGTGATGACAGGGGATTGGACTTCATCTTTCAGTAAGGTCTTGAATCCCAGTGACCGCATACCTTCTACCAGTACATCGTGATTACGGCAGTAGCGTGCATGCCGGGCTTCCACACCGCCTTCGGCTGCCAGTTCGTCCATGGCTTGTTTAAAGGCACGCACTACATGTGTAGGCGAGGTGAAGCGCCATTTTCCATGTCCTTTCTCCATCGCATCCCATTGGTCGTAGATGTCCAGAGAAAGACTCTTTGATACTCCTTTACAATATTGTAATTCGGATTTACGTGCAATGATGAAACCAAAGCCGGGAACTCCCTGAATACATTTGTTGGCACTGCTGATCATAAAGTCGATGCCTAATTCCTCTACATCCAACGGCACGCCGCCAAAGCTGCTCATAGCATCCACTATCAGCTTTTTACCATGCATCTTTACCATGTGGGCTATTTCCTTTAACGGGTTCAGGATACCGGTTGTAGTTTCGCAATGTACCACTGCCACATGCGTGATTTCTGCATTGTGTGCCAGATAATCATCCACATACTCCACAGATACTTGTTCTGTTTCATCAAAGGCCAGCATATCATAGTTCATTCCATGATATTCTGCAATGTTTCCCATGCGGTCTCCGTATGCACCGTTGCTCAGAATCAATAATTTGTGTTTGGGCGTAATCACACTTCCCAAGGTCGCCTCTACGCAATAAGTACCGCTTCCCTGCATCAGGATGCTGGTGTACTCATCTGTTTTTCGTGTAGCCAGTTGTACCAATCCTTTACGTATTTCCTCTACGATGTGAACATTGTAGTCTTCATCCCATGTGCACCAGTCGGTCATCATGGCTGTTTTTACGCTTTCAGAAGTGGTTAAAGGGCCGGGGGTTAAAAGTAAGTATGGTCTCATAATCGTTTAATTCATTTTATGGTTAATAATTTCAATAATTTCGGGAAGTTCGGCAATGGTGTTTACTACATAATGCGCACCTGCCATATACATACGTTTTCTGACTGCTGCCATGCGTCTGTTCAACTCTTCTGCAGGCAGTTTTCCGGTTTCCTCTTGGGTGAGTCCCATTTCGTTGCTGCCCAGAATCACACCGACAGTCCATACACCGGCATTCACACCTTCTTTGATATCGGCTATCGTATCCCCGTATTTTATTACGCTTTGAACGGAAGGTATGGCCAGATCAATCATGTTCTGGTAAATCATGTAGGGTTGCGGACGTCCTGCCGGAAGATTGTTGGAAGTCACACAGTTGTCTGTGGTATAGCCATGGGTGGCGGCACCGGGCAGCACAATGTCCATCATGGCAGTAGTATATCCGGTGGTGGAACCTATCTTGATGCCGTCCCTTTTCAGTTTCTCGATTACTTCGATTACACCGGGAATAGGAGTCGTATATTCTTCCAGGGAGGCGAACAAGTGTTTTTCGAATTCTTTGTATATGGATACCACATCTTCCTCAGTCCAGTTGCGGTTATAGTTTTGTTTGAACTGCTCCGTCACACTTGGTAACTTGAATAATTCACGGATATGGTCTATTTTGGTCATACCCATGGGGCCTCGTGCTTCTTCCATTGTCACTGTCAGTCCTTTCTCGGCAAAAGCTTTCAGGAAAGCGGCTACCGGAGCGAAGCATCCATAGTCTACAGCCGTTCCGGCCCAGTCCATAATAACACACTCAATTTTCTTCATCTTCTTGTTTGTTGTTTATTTGGTTATACTTTTATTTTTATGTTATGGGTTACAGATGTTTTCTGCTGTTTCCTTTAAGTTGGTTAACGCCATCGGTGAAACGATGATCTTTTTATTTTTTTCTTCTTTTCTCAGCTGTCTTTCCAATTTATACCGTTGCATCAGATAGATGGCCGAACCGATGAATGCAATGCTGCACACAATGCCTACCCATCCCGAGAACTGGTTATAGAACTCCATCCAATTGATATCCGGGCTGCAAAATTCCTTGAACAGCAGTACACAGACAGTTCCTGTATATCCGATAAAGTCGATGGTGGCAATGAAGAATCCCACATTTCCTTTAATCTTGAAGCAGGCTATGAAGCGCTCGAAGAACAGAGTCTGGAAACTAAGATAAACGATGTACAGGCTCAGGCTTTGGAGGAACAGCCAGTAAAGGGTAGGCAGTTGCAATGCATCATAATTAAAAGCCAGATAGCTGATTGTGCCCGCTCCACCAATAACCATAGCCAGAAGCACCTGCAATACTCTGTAGTTGCTGTTTATTAACGACATCATGGCAAAGATTCCCAAAATAATCAGCGTCACCATACCGTCCACTTGTGCGAACAACCAGGAAGAAATAGTGCTGACATCAATGATATTGACCAGAAAATCTTCTTTTATATCACGTAAAATAGTGATAAACAGATTGGCGAAGAACAGCATGATCAGCAAGGGCATATAACTTTTGAACAGTTGTCTGCGTTGCTCTCCGTTCAAGGTGACACGTTCCGAACGGAGGGCGCGGTCTTCATCTGTGGGTTGTGGCAACTTGTTGAGCGACCACCCCATGAGGATAAGGAGCGGGAAGGCTAAACCACCTATCAGGGCGGGCATCCAGAATTCTGTGACACCAAATGTATTGACTACAAACAATCCCATAGATTTAGCCATTCCTGAGCTCACCGCCATACTTACCCCCAGCAAGCTGGCCAATATATCGGTAACTTTGCGTCCTTCTATGAAACTGAAGATGACTCCCCACATGCATCCCAATGCCAGTCCGTTGAAGAATAGGGCAAACACATTAAAGGGTTGGGGGAGTAATCCGAAGAAGACTAAAGCGAGTTCTGCAAGGGCTACGGAGCATACCATGAACTTCAACCGGTCCTCGCGCTTCAATTCTGAAACAATCTTGATGGCAAAGAACTTTGAAATAAGGTAGCCGAAAATCTGCATGATGGTAGTGGCTACTTTATAGTCCATCCCGAAGAAATCCATTCCGTCAAAGGTGGCAGCTGTAAAAGGTTTGCGCAGGGCATATACCAGTGAGTATGACAGTAGTGCCGCCCCTCCTGCCCACAGGATAAACAGGAAACTGGATATCTGTTTGTTTGTTTCGCTTTTTGCTTCCATTATACTAATTGATATTGACTAATTGTTTTGTTTCTTTTCTTTGTAGGAACCTCACTCCTCGTGTCCTTGGATTGCTGTTTCCGGAAGCAAAAGTAGGAGCCTTCCGAGAGAGAAAAAATGAATCTTTATGATTAATATTTTTCATATTCCACCTGTTGTATGATGTAACATTAATGTAATGTATATGTCATTGTATGTTCATATAAAAACTTGTATTTTGCAAGTTCAATAAAGAAGAAGAGAACAATGAATGATTTGATAGAAATATACCGAAGAATAGAATATCTCCGTAACAATGGTTTGAAAATGAAGGAGATAGCGGATTATGTAGATATGGCTCCCAGTGTCTTGTCTGCTCTTTATTCCAGCGTTCTGCCCACTTATGTAACCTCATTGAAACAAGGACACTCTGAAGAAGATTCATTAGATTTGGCTTTGGCGCAGGTCAATAATGTGTCAAAAAAACGTCTGTTGGGCAATTTGGCAAGTATCAAAGAGTTGCTTTTCAGTTTGGAACCTGCCCATGGTGAGGCAAAGACCAATCCTTTTATGGAGATGATGACTGCCGAGATGCAACGTTCCGTGCAGGAAGTTTATAATTATAGCGGAAGTTATCTGAGCTATAGTCTTTCTTCTTCGTGCCAATGCCTTAAAGTGGAACCCTATCTGATAGAGGCTTCCGAAGACAATACGTATGTGAAGGTGACTCACATGAGTGCCTATAATACAACGCATCGGGGAGTGGGATTATTCAATAATCATCAGAACGGGTATATTTTCTTTAACGAGCGCGAGTCACCGCAAATGGCTTTGTTCAGTATTTATCTGCAATTGCCGATGTATGATTTTCCGCCGTTCCTTAAAGGTTTGTATCTTAGTCTGGATTACAACAGGAATCCGATAGCGCGCCGTATCTTGTTTGTAAAGCAAGGAGACAGTACAGACATGGAGGAATTCCTGGAACTGAAAGGGGAGCTGGTTCCACTCGATAAGTTGACAGAATTACAAAAGAAGTATTATGACTATACTTGTCAGGAGGGAGATTGTATCCGTACCTGCATGGTTCCGTCTCCCCAACTGAATGAAAATGATTTGGAGAGGGAAAAAAAGATTTTGTCTTTATGATTCGTACATTGGAAACGGCTTGTAATAACAACATATCGCATCCGTCGCTGTTACATAAGCCTTTTCTCTTCCTTGATCAAGCCTTTTTATACGGATGTATTCTATCTCCCAAGGCTATGGAGATAACTCCAAAGGCTTGCGGAGATAAAACAAACAGGAAGAAAATCTTTAACCCTACGGCGGGAAAGGTTTAGAGATATGGGTAAGAGCTTTTAAGGATGAATCAGATTACAAGGCTACGCATTCCTTACGGAGGAATATCCTTTTGCAGACTTGCCCATCCACTGTAGGGATGGATTTCATTCCATTCCTGCAATGGATGATGTTTTGTCAATGCTTATGATAGAAATGTACTTATATTACCCGATGCGGAAATATAAAGTTTATGCATGGCACGGGTGCAGGCTACATATAACATGCTGCGGTCTATCTCTGTTCTATAGTCTTTATCAGTTACAAATGGAACAATCACTTCGTCAAACTCCAGCCCTTTTGCCATGTGGGCTGTAGTAATGACCACCCCATTGACAAAAGCTACACTTTCTTCTGTCAGCAAACAGATCTTATCAGACAAATGATTGATGGCTGCATACAACTTGTCCGCTTGTTTTACGGTTTTGCATATTATACCCATGGATACATCAGCTCCTTTCAGGAAAGAGGTGATGAGGTTTTCTATCCATTCTATCTCTTTCTTTTCAGTAGGCAGCAAGGCGACTGCCGGTTCCTCTCCATGACGCTCTATAGCTTCCAGTTCCTCGTTCTTGGCAATACGTTGGGCAAACTCTGTGATTTCATACGTGGAGCGATAACTTTTACAAAGCTTCATCACTTCCGAGCCGACCAGTACACGTTGGATCTGTTCGCAGGTGGTGGAACTGTATGGATTTACTGATTGCTTTGCATCTCCCAATATTGTTTTCCGGCAAGGGAATAATTTAGCCAGAACTTTGTATTGTATCGGAGTATAGTCCTGCATTTCGTCTACCAGCAGATGCTTGATGCCATACATGGTTTTATTATCTTCCAGGGCCAGTTTCAAATAAAGTAATGGAGCTACATCCGCATATTCCAATTTCCGGTTTTTACCCTGCTTGAACATTTCCGGTTTTCCCAGCCAGTCATAAAATCCCTTGTACAAGTCGAGGTCTTTATTGTTGAACATCTTTTTCAGTTCATTACCCAACTGCCGTATCTGTATTTTTCCCATCGGCTCTTGGTGATAGGTGAAAGTCAGTTCGCGGGCAATTT
>OGXH01000953.1_pt1 | contig 21538 bp, 12 predicted proteins | sample 1576241 | NCBI WGS metagenome assembly OGXH01 (sample SAMEA3541529, study PRJEB24748) | human gut metagenome | biome: human gut; feature: human-associated habitat; material: faeces | place: China | collected 2012
TGTGGCAGCCGGTGCCATTGCCATGAAAATTTTAAGTGAGCTTGGAATCACTGTAACTGCTTACACAAAGCAGATTGGACCATTTGTATGCGAGGAAGAAAAGATGTCTTTGGAGAACATTGAAAAGAGTCCGCTGCGCATGCCGGATTTGGAAAAGTCTTCTCTTGCTGAAGATTATCTGGCAGAAAAAATGGAGGCGCATGATTCCGTTGGTGGTATGATTGAATGTGTAATCAGCGGCATGCCGGCAGGAATCGGAGAGCCGGTTTTTGGCAAGTTGGATGCTATGCTGTCCGCAGCGATTTTCTCCATTGGTGCGGTAAAAGGTGTTGAAATCGGCGCCGGTTTTGCCGTTGCTGATAAATGTGGTTCCGAAAATAATGACGGTTTCTATATGGGAGCGGACGGCAGGGTGAAAAAACATACGAATTTTGCCGGCGGAATTTTAGGCGGCATGAGCGACGGGGATGATATTGTACTCCGCGCCGCATTCAAGCCAACGCCTTCGATTTTCCAGCCACAGGAAACTGTAAACCGCGACGGCGAAAACGTAGAAATCGAGATTAAAGGCCGACATGACCCGGTGATTATGCCTCGTGCGGTTGTTGTGGTGGAATCCATGGCAGCCATTACGCTTGTTGATAGACTTTTCGTCGGAATGACCGCACGCATGGATAAGATTCGTGAATTTTATAAAGGCGAATAAGTGGAATTTGGGGATGGGATGACTGCTATTTCAAAAGACGTAAAATAAGTCAACGATATTTGCGAGAAAGTTGACCTAAAAACAAGTTTTTGTCAAATAAGTCATCCCAATCATACATCATGGTTGACTGGTTTTTCAATATTATGGATTCAAGTCAACGAAAAAGGGCGAAAAGGTTGACCTAGTTGAGAAAAAGCTTAAAAGCAGTCAACGAAGACAGCGAAAAAGGTTGACTGCTAGAGCGAATTTTGAATTTTCAGTCAATTGCCTAGTGGATTTGAGGTGAAATATTTCAAGAAATAGGAGGCGGGTATGAATGAGTGAGATAAAATGGGTTTTTTTAGATGTTGGTTCAACACTGGTTGATGAATCGGATGTTTATGAAAGCAGATGCAGTTACGTGATAAGTGCGAAGGGCTTGGAACGTGATGAATTTATGGAAAAAGTGCATCAGGCGGCAAAAGTAAGTCCTAAACCGATAAAACAGGCGGCACAGGCTTACGGAGTCACTTTGCCGGAATGGGACAGTAGTTTAGAAAAGATTTATTTAGGAACAGAAGATGTGCTAAAAGCTTTATCAGGCAAATATAAATTGGGCATTATTGCAAATCAATTAGCGGGGACAAAAAAGAGATTACATAATTGGGGAGTTTTGCATTATTTTGATGTTGTCACAGCTTCCGCAGAAGCGGGGTATGAAAAGCCGGATTTGAGAATCTTTAGGTTGGCGCTTGAGCAGGCTGGCTGTAATCCACAAAATACAATAATGGTCGGAGACAGACTTGAAAATGATATTGTTCCGGCAAGGCAGCTCGGTATGAAAACGATTTGGGTACGTCAGGGATTTGCAAAGTATCAGAGCGTTGAAAAAGAATGCGAAAAACCAGATTATATCATAGAGAATATAGGTGAAATTGTGAAAGTGCTTATGGGTAGGACATAGTAAAATATGGCTTATTGAAGGAATGGAAGGCGTCAACTATACTGACCCGTGGAAGAGAATTTTGATAAAACGAGGACTGGCTACCATAATGGGCTTGGTCATCGGAGATGCCCTGGGGGTTCCGGTGGAGTTTGCGTCTCGTGACGAATTGAAAGAAAATCCGGTAACGGACATGATAGGATATGGAACACATAATCAGCCGGCCGGTACATGGTCAGATGATTCCAGTATGGCAGTTGCAACGATGGAGTGGCTGGGAGAGATAGAAACACAACAGCCGGATTACAAACGGTTGATGGACAAATTTAGTAATTGGATTTTATATGGTGATTACACACCGTATCAGGAAAATTTTGATTGTGGTATCTCTACCTGCAAAGCAATTATGAATTATGGCAGAGGAACAGAACCTCTTTTGTGTGGAGAAAAGGGAGAGTTTGATAATGGAAATGGCTCGCTGATGCGGATACTTCCGGCAGCACTTTATTATGGGATGGACGCTCTTCCAAAGGATTGGCTGGCAGTTATTCCGAAAAAAGAGTGGATTATGGAGCTTGCAGAAAAAATGTAATTTTTCGACAAAATTATGCAAAAACATTACCAGTAGTTCCTGAAAATGGAGCTACTGTTCCTTTTCAAATAAACTTTTCTCTATTATAATAAAAAAATGAACGAATAAATAGAGAGGAGAGTTTAATTATGAAAATAACAGAAAGAAAATGCAAACAAATTGTTGGCGGAGCGGCCGCGGCGGCACTGCTGCTATCGGGAGTGCATTTACCGGGGGCGGCATGGAAAGAGGTAAAAGCGGATACCGTATCAGTCAATGCGAAGATTACCAAGGAGCTAATCAATAAGAGAAACCGGTTCCTTAAACAGTTTGCGTTATCCGATGGAAGTTTTACGGCAGTCGCGTATTCGATGCCGGTTCACTATAAAAAGAAAGGTGTCTGGAAAGAAATTAATACGACACTTGTGAAATCAGGAAAGAAACAATATAAAACAAAATCTACAGATTTATCGATTAAAGTGTCCAAAAAGGCGAATAAAAAGTCAATGATTTCCTTAAAACGAGGCTCTGCTTGCTTATCCTGGTCATTGAATGGGAAAAAGATGAAAGCGGTGAATGGTAAAATCAGCAATCCCAAGAAATCCAAACAAACCGATGTATTAAACCAAAATGTCGTTTCTTACCCCAAAGTGTTAAAAAACACAAGCATCACTTATAACATTTTTCCGGAACGTGTGCAGGAAGTTATTACCGTGTCGAAAAAGCAGAAGGCAAAGAAGTGGACGTTCAAGATCAATGCAGGAAAATGAAAATCAAGGGTAAAGGAAATCAGGTATATTTCAAAACGAAAAAGGGCAAGAAAAAATACCAGCGTCTGCATACAATTGTGACCGATGCCAACGGAGTTTCTACTTCTAAAGTAAAAGTGAAATATAACAAGAAGAAAAAGACACTTACCGTGACCCCATCAAAGAAATGGTGGAACAGTAAAAAGAGAAAATTCCCGATGGAGATGCGAACCAGTTATCTGACGGATAAACACAGCAGAAATGTAAAAGTAGGAGCAGCCTACAGCGGAGCACCAAACGGAACATTTACCTATGATAAATCACTGCTTTTACAGGCGAATAAATGTATTGGATTTGTTCAGATGTCAGCGATAGCGGATTTGAAAAAGCCGAATGCACAGATACGAAGTGCAGCGTTACATATCAAAAATAAAAAGACATTAAAAATGGGAGCAGGAAAAACATTTGATATTTCTGTGCACAAAGTAAAAGATAAATGGTCTGCGAAAAAACTGACGTTCAACAACCGTCCGGCTTATGAGGCAGAGGCAGCAGCCAAGATCGGCATCCAGAAAAAAGGAAGTTATTCACTGGATGTGGCGGCGCTTGTGAAAGGATGGCATCAGGGGGAGAATAATTATGGTGCCACTCTGGTTGCAGAAAACACAAATCGCACATATCAGGCGGAATTAGACAGAAATCCGTATTTTACCGTGAATTATGAAGTGGTAGGATTTGACGGAGCTGTTCAGTTAAAAGAAAATGAGCCAATTACCAGAGACATTATCAAAGAAGGTCAGGAAAACTATTTCTACTTTGACACGAAACCGGGCATTGCGTATGAGGTATATACCGATTCTGCCATGGATACGCAGGCAACCATGTATGACGAGAGCAAAGAGCGGGTTGGCTATGCGGATAATACCGGAACGAACAAAAACTTTTCCTTTGTGGGCAGTTATAATAAAAGACGCTACATAAAGGTTAGTGCAAAAAACAAAGCAACCGGCAGTTATACGCTGCATTTGAAAAAATATTTTGCCATTCCGGAAGTGACAGGGATAAAAGGACAGGATAGTTATACACTGACATGGCAGCCGGTCGAACATGCCAAAGAATATGTTGTCTGTATTTACGATGGAAGCAGAAAAATCGGAGAAACGATTGTGACCGGCACAAGTTATGAGTATCTGTATACAAATGATACAGTTAGAAAAACACTTGGATTTACCGTTACGGCAAGAGAAAATAAAACGCTGACCGGAGAATCCTCACGTATGGTTTACAACACGGCAAGTCAGTCGGAATGGGTTTATCAGACACCGATGGAGAAATCACGTAAAAATGCATCGGTCGTAACAGCAGGTGAGAAATTATATGTACTTGGCGGTGAGAATGAAACCGGCTCACTTTCCTCCTTTGCTGCATTTGATACGGAAAAGAAAACATGGGAGAGTTTGCCGGATTATCCGGGAAATGTCTCCGGTATCTGCAAGGCAGCCATGATTGCAGATAGCAAAGATATTTACGTAATCGGTGGACAGACAAGCACAAAGACAGATGCGAAAGCATTGAAAAATGTCTATGTATATCATACAGAGAGTAAGCAGTGGCAGAAAAAGGCAGCCATGAAAGAGGGAAGAACGAATCTTTCCACAGCCGTTTGCGACAAGAAAGTATATGCTTTTTCAAAAGCAGGAGCTACAGACCGGGTGGATGTTTATGATATGAATACAGATACATGGGAAACAACCGTTATGCCGGGAACCAGTACGATTCTTGGAGCGGCAGCCGTAGATAATCGTGTGTTTGTTTTGAAAGAGAAAGAATCAAGTTTATTTTTTGAGGAGTATCTGCCGGAAGAAAATACATGGGAAGAGCCGGGAACGGTGTGTCCGTATACGGTTTCTGACCGTTTTGCGGCACCGGTAGTGATTCGCGGTAAAATTTATCTGGTAAAAGAAAGTGAGACAAAAGACGTTTATGTATACGACGCTTATCTGGATGAGTGGAGCGAAGTATCTGCCATGAATCTGAAGAAACAGGAGTCTGTTTTAACGGCCTGTGGCAATGAGCTTTACAGCATTGGTGGTGAAATGACAGGCTTTGGTGTACTGGATGTGGTTGAACAGTACACCGTCAAAGTGCAGACGACCAAAAAACAGATGGAAGTCAGACAGGGCAGTCATTATGAATTGCAAATCAACGCCGGAAACTTAAAAAAAGGACAAAGTAAAGTCGTTACGATTTCCGTAAATCCAAAGGAACTGGAGATTCAAAACGCATCTTCTTTTGCTGAGGAAGACGATTTAAAAGAAGGTGTGGAGGGCGTTACGCTGTTAAAATACCAGCCGAAAAAAGGTGTAATGGTCTGGAAATTAACCGGAAGTCTGGAGCGTGGTGAATCTTGTGAAACGTATCAGTCCATTCCGGTAGAGGCAAAAAAAGATGGTAAGACGGAAATTGCTTATACCATGACAGAGCAGTCATAAGAGACAGGGAGGGAGAAAACAATGAAACAAAAGCAATGTGGGAAAAAGATAATATTTGTGGCGGCTGCAGTAATTTTATGCGTTTTCGCCGGATTATTTTTACTGCAGAGAAAAGAGCCTTCTACAAAGGGGCAGGGGGATAAGATTTACCGGTCCCTTTCCAAAGATGACCGACAGGTGGCAGACGTATATGCCACCTTGTATGAAACCGACAAAGAAGAAGTAGCCAGAATACAGAAGAAGACAAACGACTGGGAAAAGACAAACAAACAGCTGGAAAAAGAGTTTTTTACAATCGATGAAAATATAAAGTACCAGATGCAGAAAGAAGGCTACCGCTTAGAAGATTTGGAAAAGGCGGAAAAACTGTCGGTACAGACCGGAAAAAAAGCGATGGAGTTGATTCGGGCAAAAGGAAAAGCCTCGGACAATCGGAAGTGGTCCGATGTGGTAAAGAAAGAGGAACTGCAGGCGGCAGAAACGACCGAGGTTCCGAAATAAAAAAGACATAACAGGAAGAAGAGGAGTTTAAATTTATGAGAGACTTAAGAGCAGTGATTCACGGAATCACAACAGCAGTTTTGTGTGGCGTGGCAGTTTTCTCCTGCAGCACCATCAGTAAAGCAGCCGGAGAAACATATCAGACAGCAGTGGAGGCAGCCTATGGAGATACTTTCCGTAGAACTATCTTGCCGGTTCCCCACTAGAGGCAGAGAACCCGGACGGTGTTGACACGGCAAGCGGGCGGCTCATGCTTTCCCGTACCGACCTTTCCTTAGAAGGAACCGGAGGGATGGACTTGGAACTCAACCGCTATTATGACAGCAACGAAGCCAATCTCGGACATGCAACCGTCGAATATTTAGACAAACTCGAAATCGACACGGTATGGGTTAAATACCGGACACAGGACAAAAAAGAGCACAAAATCCTTGTCAACCGTGCCCTGTTATCCAAACATAAAAAAGCGTTAAAAGACCTCTTAGTTTCTTATGAAGTGGGTGAGGCTCACCGCAATGTAGAACAGGATGGGGAGGATGCGATTGAAACCAAAACCCAGAGGACGAAGATTGTCAGCCGGGAAGGGCATGACGTATACGGGATTGCCAGCGGATGGCGCTATGATCTTCCGTGGATTGAAACCGTAACACTGGCAGAAGAAGAGGGCTGGGGAAAAAATCCCGCGTATCTTCACTATGGAAGTGCTGGTGTGATTGGGATTGAAACGAGCGCCGATGCGGCAGCAAAAACTTACGCAATCCAAGGACTGAGCGGCTACTCTTACGAAGATTTAAAACTGGAGGATTTTAAGCAGACCGTGGATGGCATTTCCTGTACCTACCTGCTTCGTGATAAAACCGGACTTCGCACCTATTTTAACGAAGACGGTGTTGTTGTGCTGCAAAAAGACGCCCATGACAATGCCATTACCTATACATACACCGATGCCATTCATCTGGCAGCCATTACCGATTCTGTCGGACGAAAGATTGTATTTCATTACGAGGGTGAGGGCGATGATAAAGTGCTGAAAACCGTTACCGTGCAGGGAAAAGAAGCGGCAGGCGGCGTAACCAAGAAAACGATTACTTATGAAACGGAAGAAAAGACATACACGCCGCATCACGGAGATGTGTTAAACGGCTTTGTGCTTACGGCGGCAACCGTCGATGGAAGCCGGGAAACCTATACATACCGAACCGTGGAACGGATGATGAATACTTCCGGAGCGGGAATCGCTTCCCAGCGAGTTTCCACCAACCAGAGCTACCTTTTGACAAAATGTAAGGCAAACGGCAGTGAGACCAACTATGAGTACCGTGCCTGCTCGCTGCGCGGCGAAAAAGAAGTGGGAACCGGACAGAAGAGAGATGTGGTGACGGAGCAGTTTTATGTCACCAGAGAGTATGAAAAAGACAATAAAACCGGAAAGAAATCAAACGGTACAAAGTATGACTATTTCCAGAAAAAAGGAACCGACGGACTCCGTTCCTATGACGATTTCAGGGAGCGGGAAAAAGACGATAAAGGCAACTGGAAAACCGCTTATGAAGTCTGGCAGTACGGAAATGAAGGACTCCGCACGGTAACGGTTGTCAGCAGCTTTAATCCGAACAAATATAAAACAAACGGAAAGTATTATGATTATACCTATAAGAAATCCAAAATCAACCCGGATACCTTAAGGCTTAAAAAGGATACCAAGAAAAATGTCAGTCTGTATGTATATAATGAAAATAAACTTCTTACGGATGAGATAAATTATGGGAAAGAAAAGGAGGAAACCCTGTACAGTTATGATAAAAATGAACAGGGTTCCCTCGTACTTACGGAAACCGACAAGTCCTTCGGAAAGAAGGGAGATAAGGCTGTCACGACCAAACAGGGGCATACTTATGATAAGTACCGGAATGTCTTAACCAAGAAATCCCCCAAAGCATATCTGGCAAAAAATAAAGGGAAGGAACACCTGTATACGACGACATACACGTATCAAACAGCTCAAGGATATCTGGCAGGGGACGCTGCTTTTGTATGCCCTCTGGTGACGGAGGAATCCTATTCTGGTGCAGGTACAAAAAATAAACTGGTAAGCACGGTGGCAACGAACGGCATTGACTATGCCAGCATTTCCGAGCAGAGGAGTGTAAACGGCGGGGCATACAAGACCATTTCCAAGACAGATTTTAAGTATGACGATCAGGGAAATGAAACCCAGGGGAAAGTCTACCCTTCCTACAGTACGGATGGGGAAAAAGAGGTCATCCAGAACGATTATACTTACAACAGTCTTGGACAGCAGACCAAGAAAACCGTAACCATCACTTCCGCAAAGCGTCCGGCAGATAACCGTACTTACACCGAAGAAGAGACAAGCTATGATTCGTTCGGCAATGAGCTGAGTTACACTGATGAAAACGGTCTGGTGTCTAAAACCTCTTATGACCCGGAAACCGGGGAGGAAACAGAAACAGTCAATGCCGTAGGCACAAAGTATGAATCCAAGGAGAAAGAATACCAGTCTGCGGACGGTTTAAAAAGCATGACCGTAGATGAGTATGGGCGGGTATCCATCGAGATACAGGATGCCTTCGGCAATACGCTCATCAGCAAGGATGAAGCCGCTGGCACATGGACAGAGAGTATCTACGAATACGGCAGTGAGGCAGATGGCGATAGTGAAGAAGAGGACACTGACGAGGAAAAAGAAGAAACCGCCCGGCTGTTGGAGGAACGGACTTATCCCTTTGAACCGGATGAAAAGCGCTTCATTGTCAATGAAAATGGGGAAACCGTACCGAATTATTACATTACTGGAAAGGGAAAAGACATCCTTTCTGGTAGCAAACATTTTTATGACGATCTGGGCAATGAAATCGGCAGTGCCGAGTTCAGCAATGGGGAACTGGACGCTGCCCACTGCACTTCATGGAGTTTTAGCAAGAGCGAGACAGAGGTAATCGGGGAAGATGACGAGGCACAGACCATTTCCGCCAGTTACAGCAAGACCTTAAATCCTGCCAAATACCAGCCGGAAGCAGATGCAGAGGGGTATTATGACCAGTTCAATAATGCGGTATTAAGTGAAAACATCACAAGAACTGTAACAGATGCGGAAGGGAATACCTTATCCCAAACAAGTACTGCCATCCGTGGAAAGAACAGGGTAGAAACCGTAACCACCTACGAGAGTGATGACTTTGGCAGAACCATCAAAGAAAATACAGTTACCAGAAAACAGCAGGATGGGAAGTGGCTTCCTGCCTATGAGACGCAGACCCTCTCCACCTATGATGATAACGGAAATGTCAGCCAGACCGAGAAAAAAAGCCGGAAAGAGGGTGAGACGGAATGGCAGTCTCAGACTGTCAAGACAGACTATGACGAGCAGAAGCAAGTGACAAAGCAATACACCTCTAGAGGAACCAAGGAGAATGTGGCAACCAAGTATGAGTACGACATTCTTGGACGGATGATTCAGTCTGAGATCCCACAGGAAAAGGAAGATGGAAGCACCAGTTACCAGAAAACCACGACAGAGTATGATAATTCGGGAAATGTGACGGAACAAAACGAACAGATCGACAGTGACAGGACGGCAAAAACCGAGTATACTTATGATAAGCGTGGTAACCTTGTCATGGTCAAAAGCCACATGGAGGGGGAGAAAGCACAGTATGTCCAGTATGTCTATGACATCCAGGGGAACAAAGTGCGCCAGTTTACCGGAATGACCGAACTGCTGACGATTGCGGTATCGGAAGTGGAGAATGCCGCTGACGATGCAGATACATTTTCCTATGCGGGAAGAACCTATCAGCTCACTGTCAGTGGAAAGAAAAAGGCTGATACCATTGCCGAGACAAAGTATGAGTATGATGGAAAAAATCAGTTGGTTGCCTATACTGACCCGGAAGGCAGGAAAGAAACCTACACCTATGATGTAAACAGCAACCTGACCAAAACCGTGGATAAGAACGGCAACACCCTGAAAAATACCTACGACTACCAGAATCGTTTGACGGAGATGGTAGCAAAAGAGAAAAAAACAGGGAAGGAGACCAGGCATACCTATACATACAATGCCTATGGGGATGTGGCGACACAGGACGATACTGCCTTTGTGTATGGGGATGCATCCGACCAGGTCACGAAAGAAACCACCAAACTGACGAAGAATAAGGATGTGGTTAAAAAGTATACCTATGACAGTGCCGGAAATAAGTCTGCCTTTAATGTAAAAGTAGGAGACGACACAAAACTTTCCCTGCAATACAGTTATGACGGAGAGTCCAAACTGACTTCTGTTATTGATGAACAAGGAAACCAAGTGGTAGGGTATTCCTATGATACGGATGGGAACCTGTCTGAGAGAACTGTGCCGGGGAATAATCTGACTACCACCTACACTTACGATTACCAGAACCACCTTACGGCAATGAAAAACCAGACAGGCAGTGCAGGGGTTATATCCCAGTACACCTCGGAATATCTTGCTAATGGGCAGAAGTCCAAGGAAACCTCTGATGTAGTTGAAAGAGATGGCAAGAAGTCCACAAAGACTGCCACCTACACCTATGATCTGCTAGGACGTATCAGGAAAGAAACGAAAACAGGCAGTGAGGATATTTCCTATACTTACGACAACAATAACAACCGGAAGGAAATGACAGTTGGAAATAAGGTAACTGCTTATAAATACAACAAGAACGATGAACTGCTCCGTACCGATATCTTAAATACCGACACGGAGGAAGATTCCGTTGTTATCTATAAATATGATAAGAATGGAAACCAGCTTGCCACAGTCAATCGTTATGAGATTCCAAGTGACAGAAAGGAAAGTGCTTATGTTGACATTGACGTGACGCTGGGAGACAACCGGCTGAATGAGAATGTAGTAAATCATTACAATGCAGAAAACCAGCTTACACAGATGCTTACAAAGAACTATAAGGTAAGCTTTGCTTATGATGCCGAAGGTCTGCGTACCAGCAAGACGGTAAACGGGGAGAAGACTGTATTTGTATGGGATGGGGATCAGCTTGTTGTGGAACTGTCAGACAGCGGTAAGGTGCAGAAACGGTATATCCGTGGAAACGACTTGGTTTATGCAGACAAAGGAACAGACACCGAGAAACAGTATTATGTGACTGACTCACATGGGAATGTGGTGCAACTGACGGATGAAAGCGGCAAAGTCACGAAGACCTATGAGTACGATTCCTTTGGAAATGAAACGAATCCAGATAAAAAGGATGATAATCCGTTCCGTTATTGCGGGGAGTACTATGATAAGGAGACGGAGGAGGTTTATCTTCGGGCAAGGTATTACCAGATGGCAGTGGGAAGATTTTTGACGAGGGATACCTATGCTGGAGAAAATGATGATCCTCTGAGTCTGCATTTATATACCTATTGTGGGAATGATGGAGTGAATTGCGTTGATCCGAGTGGGCATGATTGTTATGTTTTTACTATAAATCAATTTGAACAGGAATCAAAAGGAATTAAGAAGATAGTTAAAAAGTATTACAAAAAAAAGACGCATTTAATCAAAACTGACCAAAAAGACAAATTTAAAAACAGATGGAATAAGATGAAGATGAAGAAAATAGAATGTGTAGTTATTAATTCCCATGCTAATCCAATGATGTTGAGTTGGGTAGATATAAATGACGTTTTATCATTGAAGAAAAAAAATGTGAAAAGATTAGTGCTTTTGGGATGTAATGCTGGTCACGATGACTATAGTTTTGAAAATATAGCATATTATTTTAGAAAGAAAATAAATGGTCCTTGTATTACATCTGATGGTACAGTTTGGTCAAGTTCGATTTGTACGAAAGACTCAACTTTCGATTCAAAAGGAGATAAGGATTGGAGAGAGTGGAGAGATATTGCAGGGAGTAAAAGAAAAAAGAATGAAGGATGGTTAGTGTATCATAATAGCAAGAATATTAGTTATTTTTCAAAAAGAAATGTTACACTAAAAAAGTTATTAACCTTTAAGAAAGGGAATAAGTGGCAATCTTTATTGGAAGGTTGTGTGAGGAAATAGGTGTTTAGTAAGTGTGTTTTAGGTATTAAATTTTTATTTGTTGTATTGAAGTTTGAAGGAGTGATAGTGTGAAAAATAATGCCGATGCACTTATTTTTCACACCACTATTTGTGTTGAAGCGCCACAAATAGTATTGATGCACAGAGCAAAAACAGCTACGTTGCTTTTTGCTCGTGCCTCCTCCGCTGCGCTTCGGAATGGAGGATTAAAATGAAAAAAGGAGTCAAAAAGTGCTTGCTAATAACAGTTTGTATAGTAAATTTTCAAATGTGTATGTTTAGTTATGCTACTGCATGCGAATCAACGCCAAATATTAAAGTAAATAGATCTAAAAGTAGAAATGTATACATGAAAATTATTTCTGCAACACCAAAGACAATTAAAATAAAAATTTTTAATAAAAGTGAAAATATAGCACGATATTCGGAAAGTTTTACGCTGTATAAGTATAAGGATGGGAAGTATAAAAAAATAAAGAAAATTTCAAAAACACCGAAAAGTTTATATCTTATAAAAAAAAATGACAGTAAGGTGGAGAAGCTAGTGTGCAAAAAACTTTTTGGAAAAAAACTGTCAAAAGGGAAATATAAAATCAAATGGATTCAAAGTAAAAAATTTACAATAGAATAGCATTTAGTAGTATGATGGTTCAAATTGTGATTGATTGAAAAAAACTGTAAAAAAGTAAAGGAGTAATGTACGATATGAAAAAAAAGTATACAGTGTTGATACTAATTTCTTTTGCTATGGGAGTGATTTTTTCATTGATGCTTATGTTGCCATTGGCAGAAAAGAAATTACAGAAAAGTATATCTGATGATAGAAATAATACAATTACAGAGATGAATGAATTAAGTGACATTCTAAGGCTGTATAATCTTTTTTTAAAAAATGAGGTTGGATCAAATAATAAGAAAGGGGAAAGTTATTTTCTGAAAGATTACTGTAATAATTTTAATAAACTTGATAAAACGGGGAATGGAGTTCGATATGCTTTGTTTGATATGACAAACGATGGAATACCAGAACTCCATGTATTGACGGATATTTCGTATTCCGTTCATACGGTTGAGGGCAAGAAATTAATTACATGGTATGAAGGGGATCGGTATAGAAGACCCCTTAATAATAAAGCTATACTTGGAAAAACAGAATCAAGTGAAACATATTATGAATATATTGTTCTAGATAATAAAGGAGAGGAAGTTTTTTCTTGTGCCTTTGCTAAGAATCAAAGAAATATTTGTTTATTTTCCAATGGTGAGGACTATATTAAGTTATCAAAGCGAAAATGGGAGAAACTAACAAGCCCGTTTTTGTCTATTGGTTCAGATAAAATAAATTGGAAAAATATAAATGATAAAGTGGAATGGACGGAATTAAAAGGTAAATAGTATCAAAAAAACTATTGGGAAAATACAAATTATTTCTAAGTCATTCAAGTAGGGATGTTACGATTATCAGAATCTAAATCGGTAAGTGTGTGCCTGATAGCGGTCAGAAACATACGATAGATAGTAATGATGGCTTTCTTGTGACCACGACGTGCTTATATGCGTCGATATCGATTAGTAATGATTCGGGCAAAAGGAAAAGCTTCGGACAATAGGAAGTGGTCCGATGTGGTAAAGAAAGAGGAACTGCAGGCGGCAGAAACGACCGAGGTTCCGAAATAAAAAAGACATAACAGGAAGAAGAGGAGTTTAAATTTATGAGAGACTTAAGAGCAGTGATTCACGGAATCACAACAGCAGTTTTGTGTGGCGTGGCAGTTTTCTCCTGCAGCACCATCAGTAAAGCAGCCGGAGAAACATATCAGACAGCAGTGGAGGCAGCCTATGGAGATACTTTCCGTAGAACTATCTTGCCGGTTCCCCACTAGAGGCAGAGAACCCGGACGGTGTTGACACGGCAAGCGGGCGGCTCATGCTTTCCCGTACCGACCTTTCCTTAGAAGGAACCGGAGGGATGGACTTGGAACTCAACCGCTATTATGACAGCAACGAAGCCAATCTCGGACATGCAACCGTCGAATATTTAGACAAACTCGAAATCGACACGGTATGGGTTAAATACCGGACACAGGACAAAAAAGAGCACAAAATCCTTGTCAACCGTGCCCTGTTATCCAAACATAAAAAAGCGTTAAAAGACCTCTTAGTTTCTTATGAAGTGGGTGAGGCTCACCGCAATGTAGAACAGGATGGGGAGGATGCGATTGAAACCAAAACCCAGAGGACGAAGATTGTCAGCCGGGAAGGGCATGACGTATACGGGATTGCCAGCGGATGGCGCTATGATCTTCCGTGGATTGAAACCGTAACACTGGCAGAAGAAGAGGGCTGGGGAAAAAATCCCGCGTATCTTCACTATGGAAGTGCTGGTGTGATTGGGATTGAAACGAGCGCCGATGCGGCAGCAAAAACTTACGCAATCCAAGGACTGAGCGGCTACTCTTACGAAGATTTAAAACTGGAGGATTTTAAGCAGACCGTGGATGGCATTTCCTGTACCTACCTGCTTCGTGATAAAACCGGACTTCGCACCTATTTTAACGAAGACGGTGTTGTTGTGCTGCAAAAAGACGCCCATGACAATGCCATTACCTATACATACACCGATGCCATTCATCTGGCAGCCATTACCGATTCTGTCGGACGAAAGATTGTATTTCATTACGAGGGTGAGGGCGATGATAAAGTGCTGAAAACCGTTACCGTGCAGGGAAAAGAAGCGGCAGGCGGCGTAACCAAGAAAACGATTACTTATGAAACGGAAGAAAAGACATACACGCCGCATCACGGAGATGTGTTAAACGGCTTTGTGCTTACGGCGGCAACCGTCGATGGAAGCCGGGAAACCTATACATACCGAACCGTGGAACGGATGATGAATACTTCCGGAGCGGGAATCGCTTCCCAGCGAGTTTCCACCAACCAGAGCTACCTTTTGACAAAATGTAAGGCAAACGGCAGTGAGACCAACTATGAGTACCGTGCCTGCTCGCTGCGCGGCGAAAAAGAAGTGGGAACCGGACAGAAGAGAGATGTGGTGACGGAGCAGTTTTATGTCACCAGAGAGTATGAAAAAGACAATAAAACCGGAAAGAAATCAAACGGTACAAAGTATGACTATTTCCAGAAAAAAGGAACCGACGGACTCCGTTCCTATGACGATTTCAGGGAGCGGGAAAAAGACGATAAAGGCAACTGGAAAACCGCTTATGAAGTCTGGCAGTACGGAAATGAAGGACTCCGCACGGTAACGGTTGTCAGCAGCTTTAATCCGAACAAATATAAAACAAACGGAAAGTATTATGATTATACCTATAAGAAATCCAAAATCAACCCGGATACCTTAAGGCTTAAAAAGGATACCAAGAAAAATGTCAGTCTGTATGTATATAATGAAAATAAACTTCTTACGGATGAGATAAATTATGGGAAAGAAAAGGAGGAAAATAGTTACAAATATGACAAGGACGAGAACGGTTCTCTGGTGACGTTAGAGACCAGTAGGTTTTGGGGTAAAAAGGGGAGCGGAGCAGTCACTTCAAAGCAGGGGTACACCTACGACAATTATCGAAATGTCCTGACAGAGAAATCCCCCAAAGCTTACCTTGCAAAAAACAAGGGGAAAGAGCATCTGTATACAGTAACATATGCTTACCATAATACGGATGCCGGTTATCCTGCCGATGACAGGCCATTCTGTTTGTGTATATTGACAAAACAGGAATTATACGATTCAGCAAAGACAAAAATCAAACTGGAAAGCAAAATTGCCTCTAATGGCATTGATTACAGCAGTATCTCGGAGCAGAGGAGTGTAGGTGGTGCTGCCTATAAAACAGTATCCAAAACAGATTTCAAATATGATGCCCAGGGAAATGAAACCCAGGGAAAAGTTTTTCCAACCTATGGCAGTGATGGGGAAAAGGAAATCATCCAGAATGATTATACATACAATGCGTTGGGACAGCAGACCAAGAAAGATGTCACGCTGGATTCTGCAAAAAACCCGTCATCAAACCGCACCTACACGGAAGAAGAAATCACTTATGATTCCTTTGGAAACTGCCTGTCCACTACAGATGAGAATGGTCTTGTCACAAAAACCTCCTATGACCCGGAAACTGGGGAGGAAAAAGAGACCATAGAGGCGGCAGGGACAGAGTATGAATCCAAAGACAGGGAATATGTATCCACAGATGCCCTAAAAACCATGACACTGGACGAGTATGGACGGGCAGCTATCGACATACAGGATGCTTTTGACAATACCATCATCAGCAAGGACGAAGCATCCGGCACATGGACAGAAAATGTTTATGAATACGGAGCAGAGACCGGGGAAGAGGAGGATGACCCGGATTTAGAGCAGGAAGAAAATGACCGTCTGCTGGAGAAACGGACATATGCTTTCAAGCCCGACGAAAAGAAATTCATCGTCAATGAGGATGGGAAAACGGTTCCCAACTTCTACATTACGGGCAGGGGAAACAAAGTATTAAGCGGCAGCAAATATTTCTATGACGATGCAGGCGAAGAGATCGGCAGTGCCAGCTTCAGCAACGGGGAACTGGATGCCGCCCACTGCACCTCTTGGAATTTTACCAAGGAAGAAACAGAAGTCATCGGCGAGGATGATGCGGCACAGACGATTACCATCAGTTACAGCAAGGAACTGAATCCATTGGTATATCAATCGGAGGTGGATACAGATAATTATTACGACCAGTTTAATGATGCCGTGCTGAGTGAGAACATTACCGAAACTGTGTCGGACGCAGAGGGAAATATCCTGTCCAAGACAAGTACCACCATCCGGGGGAAAAATCGTTCCGAAGTGATTGCCACATATGAGACAGACGATTTTGGAAGAAATGTCAAGGAAAACACAGTTACTAAAAAATACCAGGATGGGAAGTGGCTTCCGTCTTATGAGGAAGAAGTTCTTCTGGTATACGATGAAAATGGAAATGTCAGCCAGACCGAGACAAAGAGCCGGAAAGAGGGGGATACGGACTGGCAGTCCCGGATAACGAAGGCGGATTATGACGACCAGGGAAATATTATAAAGGAATACACTCCGAAGGGTGTGGGAGAAGGCGTTTCCACCCAATATACCTATGACATTCTCGGTCAGATGATACGGGCAGAGTATCCGTTGGAAAAGGAAGATGGAAGCATCCATTATCAGACCACCACGACAGAGTATGATACCACGGGAAATGTCATAGCACAGAATGAAAAAATAGATGCTGACAGGACGACAAGAACGGAGTATACTTATGATAAGCGGGGCAGCCTTGTCATGGTTAAAAACTGCATGGAAGATGGAAAAGCGCAGTACGTCCAGTATGTCTATGACATTATGGGAAACAAGGTGCGCCAGTTTACGGGCATGACCAGCCCGCTCACGATAGTAGTATCCGAGGTTCCCGGTGAAAATGGGGAGTCTTCTGGCGAGGGGGCAGAAGCTGGAAATGCGGCGACGGAAAGTGAAGCCGGAGAAAAGGGAGAGGAAGCGGATACCTTCTCTTATGCAGGAAAGACCTACCGCCTTACCGTCAGCGGGAAGAAAAAGACCGATACCATTGCCGAGACAAAGTATGAATATAATGAAAAAAATGAATTAGTGGCACTCATCGACCCGGAGGGAAGAAGGGAGAGCTATTCTTATGATGAAAACAGCAACCTCACCAAAACGGTAGATAAGAATGGCAACACCCTGAAAAACACCTATGACTACCAGAACCGCCTGACGGAGATGGTGGCAAAAGAAAAGAAGACAGGGAAAGAGACCACCCATTCCTATACTTACAATGCCTATGGGGACGTGGAAACCCAGGACGGCACCAGATTTACCTATGGGGATGTATCCGGGCAGGTTACCAGCGAGACCACCAAACTGACCAAGAACAAGGACGTGGTTAAGCATTATACTTACGACAGTGCCGGCAATAGGTCCGCCTTTACTGTGGCCGTGGGCGGGGAAAAGAAGCTTTCCCTCCGCTATGCCTATGACGGGGAATCCAAACTGGCATCCGTTACCGATGAGAAAGGCCGCAAGGTAGTGGGATACACCTATGACAAGGACGGAAACCTGTCAGAGAGGAAAGTGCCGGGAAATAACCTGACCACCACTTATGCCTATGATTACCAGAACCGACTGACAAGGATGAAGAACCAGACAGGCAGTGCCGGGGTGGTTTCTAAGTACAGCTCAGAATACTTAGAAAACGGTCAGAAATCCAAGGAGGTTTCTGCGGTTCTTGGCAAAGATGGGAAGAAGCGGAGCAGTACCGCCACTTACACCTATGACCTGCTTGGCCATATCCGGAAAGAGACAAGAACCGGAAGCGACGACATCATCTATTCCTACGACAGTAACAACAACCGTAAGGAAATGAAGGCAGGCAATAAGACCACTGCTTACCGCTACAATAAAAATGACGAGCTGCTCCGTACAGACACTTTAAATACAGATACGGAGGAGGACTCCGTTGTTATCTACAAGAACGATAAAAACGGAAACCAGCTTGCCACGGTCAACCGCTATGAGATTCCAAGCGACAAAAAAGACCGAACCTACATTGACATAGACGTGACACTGGGAGACAACCGACTGAACGAGAATGTTGTCAACCACTATAATGCACTGAACCAGCTGACAAAAACGCTTACCAGAGACAGCAAAGTAAGCTTTACTTATGATGCCGAGGGGCTGCGAACCAGTAAGACTGTGAATAGAGAGAAGACAGTCTTTGTCTGGGATGGCGACGAGGTTGTCATGGAACTGTCCGGCAGCGGCAAGGTGCGGAAGCGGTATATCCGTGGAAACGACCTTGTGTATGCGGATCAGGGAGACGGAACAGAGCAGCAGTATTATATCAAGAATCCCCATGGCGATGTCGTTCAGCTAACAGATGACAGCGGCAAAGTCATTAAGGACTATGAGTATGATTCCTTCGGGAATGAAGTGAACCCGGATAAAAAGGATGAGAATCCCTTCCGCTACTGTGGGGAATACTACGACAGAGAGACGGAGACTATCTATCTCCGGGCAAGGTATTACCAGCCGTATCTGGGAAGATTCCTGACGAGGGATACCTATACCGGGGAAGAAGATGACCCGTTAAGCCTGCATCTGTATACTTACTGTGGGAATGATGGAGTAAATAAGGCAGACCCAAGTGGGAATATTTTTGAGACGATACTGGATATTGCGAGTATTGGACATAGTATTTATACGCTGGTCACTGAACCATCTTGGGAAAATGTGGCAAACCTGGCATGGGATGTTGGAGCGACTATTGTTCCCGGCGTACCTGGTTCTTATGTTGGAAAAGCTGGTAAAGCTATTTCCAAAGTAGTAAAGAGTTCAAAAGCAGTGCAAAAAGGTACAAAATATGCGAGGAAGGCTAAAACTGCTGTCAAAACTGCTGTATCTAGTGCAAAAACTGTTGGAAAGCGAGTTGTAAAAAAATCTTCTAAGGCTTTAAAAAAACGGGTAAATTTAAAAGGGAAAAATCTAACTAGACGAACTAAAAATGCTTTAAATAAGGCTAAAAAAAGTTGGAAAAAACCGGGTAAGAAACCTGTAAAAAAACCAACAAAAAAGTCAGATATCCCAATTTATAAAAGAGGGGAATCTGGGGAAATAGCATTGAAAAAAGCATATGGCGGAGGTCATAAAACATTTAATACATCTGGGGGAAAACGTGTAGTGGATGTGTTTGCAAATGGAATTGCACATGAAAGTAAAGTTGGATATGTTTCAAAAACCCAATTTATACAAAAGCAGATAGAAAAAGATGTAGAACTAGTTCAAACGGGAAAAATAAAGGCAGCACATTGGCATTTTTATAGAAGCCCCACAACGGGGAAAATAGGAGCCTCAAGGCCGTTGTTAAAACTACTAGATGACTGCAATATTAAAGTCACAATACATTATTAATGCTAGGAGGGACTGTAATGGAGTATATTGCTGCGGAAGCAGAGTCACCTATAGAAAAAGGGGATTTTTTAAGTTTCACCAAGAGAGAAGCGGAAATCTATTTTAATTGGTATATAGAACATATTGATGAAAGGATAGAATATTTGTGTGAATATGTTCATTCACAAGGTCAATCTATAGAGCTGGACTTTTCTGTTAATTCAATAATTGAAATTTGGGATTGGTATGTAAAACAAATAAAAATAGAACGATATACACGGAGTGAATTAGAAGAAATAGCAAAAGAATATCCGCAATGGATTCGCGAAGAAATCATATCAGACGATATAAAATTGAGTTATGAGACACTGGCAATTTGTAGTGATGTGGCCATCTATTTTGCTGAAGTTTTTCGGAGACAAAATGAAAATGATATTTCATGGGGGTTTTTTACAAAACCGAAAAAACAGTATTCGGTTAATGAGCCGGTTTTATTAGGTTTTATAGGAAATGATTGTTTGAATCCAAGAAGGACGGTATATCATTGTACCCTTCATTATATAGATTGTGAAAAAAGATTTACTTTATACGAGATGTATAAAGTATGGAAGAAGAAGGTTGAAACAAATAAGTAAAAGGCACCCAAAGAATAAAGGGCATAGCAAACAAACCATTTTTCGGTGGCTGAAAAAATAAATATAGACACAACACCTAATCAGGTAACAGGAACAGCATCCTTTTTGATGATATATCCTCGTTGTTTAAGTAACTAAAACTTCCCACACCGATATGGTGTGTTGAACCTTGAAAATTCAATATTTTAGCCAATAAAAAGGGCATAAACCTGTTCCGTTTGGTATAATGGAGTTGTCGAAAAACCATCTTTACAAAGGAGATTTATGCCATGTCCAGTATACCACAAAACCATTCCGATGAAAAAGCCTTAGTTGACTGTGTTCAGAGATTTTTTTCTAAACACCATGTTGGCAAGCTTCTTGCCAGATGCAATGGAACGAAAGAAAAAGGTGTTTCTCCTGTTTCTCTGCTTCGGTACAAACTCAGCAACATTTTTGTCGGAAGAAGCATGTATATGCAGCAACGGACCAGCTCTTTTAAGGAAGATTTTTCCAAGGACACATTCTACCGTTTCCTTAATTCTACAAAAACAAACTGGCTTCGTTTCACTTCTCTTCTTGCAGCGGATATCGTAGATCATGACATCAAAAATCTGACGAATGATAGCAGGAAAAATGTTTTCATCATTGATGACAGTCTTTTCAACCGCACCAGTTGCAAGAAAACAGAACTGGGATCAAAAGTTTTTGACCACACGGATATGCGTTTCAAAATAGGATTCCGAATGCTTACTTTAAGCTGGAGTGATGGAAATACATTGATTCCCGTAAACAGCTGTCTGCTGGCATCTGCAAAAGATACAAATATCATTAGTCCGGTAAAGAACTTTGATAACAGAACCCTTGCTGGCAAAAGACGCAAGCTTGCTCAGACAAAAGCACCGGAAGCAATGATGACTCTGTTGGACACTGCGCTCAGTGCAGGACTGAAAGCGGATTATGTCCTGTTTGATTCCTGG
>OGXH01000973.1_pt1 | contig 21263 bp, 21 predicted proteins | sample 1576241 | NCBI WGS metagenome assembly OGXH01 (sample SAMEA3541529, study PRJEB24748) | human gut metagenome | biome: human gut; feature: human-associated habitat; material: faeces | place: China | collected 2012
TTTTGGCATATGTCCCAGACAGGAGTCGAACCTGCGGCCTTCCCCTTAGGAGTAGACCGTACACCTGTAAACCCATTACAAAATAGGGTAATATATTCTACTCTATATCAACGAATTTTTTGTTGGGATGTCAACGTATGCAAATAGAATCGAACCTTTTTTATTCTGTGTAAACAGATGTTTATTAGCTGGAAATTAGCTGAGCTAATGAAAAGTGGCCGCTCTATTGTACAACGCTCACCTTTCATTAGCTGGGAGGCGTGTAGTTGTTTATAGGCACCAGAGGAAGATCAGTTGCAAAAAGCAACTAAAACTTGTTTCTGGATTTATGATACCATGCCAGAAATACTGTTGCGATAGGAACATGGCCGGAATACGCGATAGAAGGATTCTGACCTATGTAGTGGGAAGTACTTCATCTTGTAAAAAGAACGGTTTTATGGTATTCTTACCTTAGACAAGGAACAGAAAGCAGGTGAACCGATGGCAGAAGTCAAAACACAAAACGACCTTGATTTTGAGCGCAAGCATGAGGAGGATCTGCGGCGTATCCGTGATTTTCGGCTCATGGATGATAACTTTATGAGCAAGGTCTTTGAAGATAAGCCGTGTGCGGAATTCCTGCTCCGGATCATCCTGAATCGGGATGATTTGAAGGTTAAAGAAGTCCATGGGCAGCATGACCTGAACAATATACAGGGGCGTTCCGTGCGGCTTGACATTCTGGCAGTGGATCATGAAAATCGCTGGGAGATTCGGTGTAGCCTGCACTCGGCACACCGGCAGCCGCATACCGGAGATACATCATATGGTTCCGGTCATTCTGGCAGCCGCTGTAGATTTCGCAATAGGTTTTTGCCGCATCTGCGGTACGGGAAATAGTGCTGTAATTGGAAGTCGGCCGCCATGTGCAGTTCTGCGCATAGCCCTCAATGGTCGTCCGTTTGCAGTTCACTGACTTCGAACCAGTTTCTGCATATGAGCCGGGATAAGTCACCGTGTTCCAGTCGCAGATGACATTTCCTCCGTCCTCATAGTAGCAGTTTTCCGCAAAGATTTTCGATGCCGTGTGTACGGTATATGCCATGCTGAACGTTTTCACATAGTTGTTCAGCGAGTGGAAATAGCCGTAGCGCATCAGCCCCGGTCCACGGGTCAGCGTCTTTTCAAAGCGGTTGCTGATAATGGACATCCGGGGATAGTTGTTATAGGTTTTATAGGAGTTCTCATCATCTGCCGGATACCCCAGGATCACGCCGTATTCGTGAAGTCCAAAAGAGCAGTCCGAAACGGTGGTGTAGTCCGCATCATAACAGCACGCCAGGAATTTATCCCAGTCGGGCAAGCCGGTAGAGGCTGTGTTATAGTCGCTGTGTCCCACAAAGGTACAGTGGTCTACCCAGAGATTCTGACCCGAACCGAGGTATACCACAATGGAGTCATTGCCGTTGGACTCGGCATCGTGCTGTAACTCAAAGTTTTTCAGAATCAGATTGTTTCCCGTTCCGCTGTTGGAAGAGGTGCAGAACTGCACATTATACATGGTATGCGCCGCATAGCTGCCGATAATGGTCTTATTGCTGTGAACATAGATTCGTCCGTCCGGACAGTAGTTGCGTCCGGAGGAGTCCTTTTGCAGTGTGGTAACACTGAGGTTTGCCGTAACCACAATCGTATAAGGCGTATCAGAAGTGGCGTATTTCTTGAGGTCAGCAAAAGTGGAAACCTCCACGATCTCGCCGAACAGACCGCCGATATCCCCTGCCTTGATGTTGCCGGTATTGTCGTCAAAACAGTATCCGGCAAAGCCCTGCAAGCCATCGGCATTGAGCAGCCAGAGCTGGTTGTCTGCCCCGGTATATTTGGCAAGTGTCATGCCGGAAGTTCCCTGTGTCAAAGCAAGGGAAGTGTCGGAATAGTTCACGATCTTATAGTACAGATCGTTGCCCAGATGATCCTGTGCCACAGGGACAACGTACCAATGCTGGGACTGGGCGGATTCACTGCCGTACACGATCACATCGGTTCCGGCAGATACGTTGTAATTGCGTGGGGTCAAAAGCCGGCCGGACTGTGCATTCACCAGCTTGAAAAAGGTGCCGTTTGCGTCCTTTCCCACACGGTCAAACCGCCACGATGCAGACAGGTCACTGCCAAGCGTTTGCAGGGAAAGTGCTGCACCGTCAGACGTTCCGTTTTCCGTCAGAACCTTGGCATTGTCCTTGGCGGCAAGGTGCATCAGCTGCGCCGGATAATCCGTAGATACCGCCGCTGCCGACAAAACTGCCCCGTCCCACCGAAACAACGGCAGTATCCAGGCTGTCAGCAGAACCAGCGACAGGAGCAGCGCCTGCCGCACACGAACCCAATGTTTCATTTTTTCATACCTCCTTAAAATTCGGCATAGACTTCAAAAGAATATTCCAGCAACACGGATAAAACTATCAACCGCATTATACTACATTTTATTGAAATTGTCAAGATTTAGAGATGAAAAAACCACTTTCGAAAACGAAGTGGCTTTTCCTGTTATCTCTTAAAAATTGTTCCAATATCTGCATCCATGCAAATTGCCTGCGGTCTGATCTGCTCCGGACAAAACGCCTCACCGAAATTCAAGCAGGCGTACACTGCTTTCGGGTTCTTCGCCGTCATCTGCCAGAATGGATACTTGATAATCGCCGGTGTGTTGTACCCTACGCCGAGTTCCAGAAACAAAATATGCAGATTTTCGTGTCTGCGGAGAAATTCCTCATACCGCTCTGCCGCACGATACCATCCCTCGTCCTGCACAAAGGTTTCATCTGCACGAAGATTCATGGTCATGGGTCTGCCGCATTTGGGACAGCGTGGAACTAATTCTGTTGGAATAAGCATATTTTCCTGCTCAGCGTACATTTTGCGGATAATATCCTCATTGTCATAGGTCTTCTGACAGCAAGGCTCTGAACATTGAAACAGTCCGTAATCACCCTGCGTGTAGAAAAGCCTGTGCTTGTCAAATTCGGCTTTCTGAAACTGGTGGTCTACATTGGTGGTCAGCACAAAGTAATCTTTGTCTTTCACAAGTTCAAAAAGTCCCTTGTAAACACCGTTGTCAACGTCCATGTAACGGTTGATATAAACGTATCTCGACCAGTACGCCCAATGCTCTTCCAGCGTTTCAAAGGGATAAAAACCGCCGGAATACATATCCCGAAAGTTGTATTTTTCAATGAAGTCCGAGAAATAGTTTTCAAAGCGTTCGCCGCTGTATGTAAAACCTGCCGCAGTGGAAAGCCCTGCACCTGCACCAATGACAATGGCATCGGCGGTTTCTATCTCATTTTTCAGACGGTCGGTCTCAGCCGAGCAGTCTCTGGTAGATGCGGAAGTCTTTTTCGGAAAAAACATTGCATATCACCTCAATTTCATGGGTTTTCAGAAATGTCCGGATGGTATCCACTGCAATTTCAGCGGCTTTCTCCTGGGGAAAACCGAACACACCTGTGGAAATACAGCAGAAAGCGATGCTCTTCACGCCGCTCTGCACCGCAAGTTCCAGACAGCTCTGATAGCAGCTTTTCAGCAGTTCGCAGTGCTTTTCGGTCAGCCTGCCCTGCACGATTGGTCCGACGGTGTGTATCACATAGTCGCATGGCAGATTGTAGGCAGGCGTGATTTTCGCTGTACCTGTCGGTTCTTCATGCCCCTGTGCTTTCATGATCTCCGCACATTTCAGCCGCAGGCGAACCCCTGCAAAGGTATGGATACAGTTATCAATACAATTATGACAAGGATGATAGCATCCCGTCATTCCCGAATTCGCAGCATTGACAATTGCACCGCATTGCAGTGTGGTGATATCGCCTTTCCAGAGATAGATATGCTCCTCAACGGGCTGCAAATCGGCAACACTTGTGATGCCTTTCTGTGCCGTCAATCCTCGCAGAAATTCGTCCTCGGCTTTGAGATACTCTGCACTGGCTTTCCCTGCCGGACGAATGTTGACAAGACTGCGGTAAAGATGGAACTGCTCCGATTCATTTGTTGGAAAGACCAAATCATTCCATTCCGAATGTTCTGAAAGCAAATACGCAGTCAAGTATTTTAATTTCTCATTTTCCATGATCTTTTCCCTCTTTACAATCGTTCTATCGCTCCCACAGGACATTTTTCAAGGCAATTGCCGCAGTGCAGGCAGTTGTTCTGCCAAATCACTGCACTGCCCTCTGCCAAGTCAATGCAGTTTTGGGGACAGACTGTCAGACACGCTCCGCATCCACAGCATTCTGCGCCGATAAAATAACCGTTTTGTACTGCTTTCGTTTCTCCAAAGGTAAAGCTGTCACGCTCGATCGGCTTTTTTGACAGATCAAACCATTCCCCTTTTCCAGCATAGATCTGAAAAACGGTCAGAGCCGCAGCACTTTCCGCAGTGGGGTAAATTTCGTGCATATACGGATTCTTCCGGAACAGCTGCAGCAGCCGTTCCGCACCGACCTCAGTTACCTTTCCGCCAATGGAAAGCGCAGTGCTGGACATGGTATCTTCGCCTTTCACGCCTGTCAAAGCAATGTATTTCTGCCGCTTTAGGCGATGATAAAAATTCTTGCCCTTTGCCGTGAGAAAATACAGCCCATTTTCATCCCAATCCATGATATCAATGGCACAGGTGACCGGCAAGCCGTTTTCATCGACAGTCGCTGCGATCACAGAATGGATCTCATCCACCAAAAATGCAAAGTAATCTGTATATTTCATCGAAATTCCTCCACACGAACAGGGGCTGCCCGTTTTTTCGGACAGTCCCTGTGTTAAAAATGTTCTTTGAACGAAATCAAGCAAAGAAAAATCCTGCGGTCATATCCAGATAGTTTCCGCCGCTGTAGTTCGGATACTGTTTCTCTACCTCTGCCTTGAAGTCTGCCGCATCACTGCACTTCTCCGCAATGCCCTTCAGCGTTTCCAGATAGTCGATCTTGGTCTGCGCATCCTTCAGATCTTCCGGCGTGTAGTGGGAAGTCAGAATCAGATCATAGCCCTTTGCGATATAATCACGCAGCTGTGCAATGATAGCGTCAGCGTGACCTGCTCCGGCAACAATAGAGTGGCAGTCGTGACCGAGCATATGGGTGTAAACTGCATTGATCTCCGGTATCTCCACATCAAATGCCTCTGCGGTCTGATGAATGACAAAATCAATGCCGCCGATGTTGATTTTTCCCTCGCCGATCACGTTGGTGATCTGGTGTACGGAGTTATCAAAAATTGCTCCGAATGCGTTTGTGAAATTGGTGATAAGTGCCTTGCCGCCGCCGTTTTCGGAGTATTCCACAGCGTTCTGTGTGGCATACTTCGGCACATCCGGCAGGAACGCTGCACCGGCACCATGGTAGGCAACCAGCATTCCTGCAACCTCCACACCGTTCAGATAGGCTGTCAGTTCCTCGATATTATCGAAAAAGCAGGGCGATTCCAGAATGACTGCCTTGCCGGCTTTCTCCACAATGAAAACCTCATTGTCGATAAAATCGTTGGTTTTGTAAGCGTGCAGCTTAACAGTTCCAAAATCGTAGACGTTCACTTCACCCTTGGAAAGCTTAACTGCGGTAAATGTATTCTTATTCATGATAAATTCCTCCTGAAAGTTTTTTGGATTGTTTTTCAGAAGAACAAGCGCTTGATCTCTTTCTGTGATTCTATGATACCACATATTCCTGCACTTGAAAAGTACGCACTTTTTTGTAAGGTAGTTACCAGGAGGTAACTCTTGCGGAAAATCGGTCTTTTTTCCGTGTAAATTTATTTGTAAATAATTTGTGAATCCTAAAAATGTTGCAATTTTCGGTGCAATATGCTATAATAAATACAGTATTTTACAAGAAATCATTGAGGTGATCGTATGCTGAAAAAAGAAGAACTGCCGGATTGCCCTGTGGCAACCACAGTACAGCTCATCGGCAACAAGTGGAAGCTGCTGATCCTGCGTAATCTGCGAATGCGTCCGTGGCGTTTTAACGAATTGCAAAAATCTCTGGAGGGGATTAGTCAGAAAGTGCTGACAGAAAGCCTGCGTTCCATGGAAGCAGATGGGATCATTGTCCGCACGGTTTATGCAGAAGTTCCGCCGAGAGTGGAGTATTCCCTCAGCGAACTGGGGGAAACCATGCGTCCGATCCTGGATGCGATGGAACAGTGGGGCAATAACTACAAGTCGACGTTTCATTGAGAAAATGCCTGGGGTGATATCCCCGGCTTTTTAGCGGAAAACAGGTTGAAAGAATCGCTTTTTATAGTGGGAAAATAGGGATTTACGGAGGCGGGCATGAAAAATAAGATCTTATATTGCATCAATTTTATTTGGACAAGTTTCGTTGCATTTTCATTTCCGATATGCTTTACTTGGATCTATCTGGACATAACCGGTCATTCAAAGGGCTATGGCTATGATTTAGGGTCAGAAAAAGATATTTCTATTATGGTCGGCTGTGTTGAACTTCTCTTTTGGCTTGCGCTTGCATTACCCTCAAACATTTATATCTTTCGGAAAACATTAAAGAAAGGCAAGGCATACTTGCTGATACCTATTGCATTGTACATTATCCTTGCTGTGATTTGCTTGCAAATCACATTTGGCGGATGGTCCGCATACGCAAAAGAAGTGTTTAACTTATAAGCAACGCTGTGTGTTATGCTAAAAAGATGTGCAGCACTACGATAAAAGAAAACGAGGGAGATACCATATCGGTATCTCCCTCTATATTTTCACAGTGCCTGCCAATCAAAAAACAAGCAAGCCAATATGATATACAACGCAGGCAATCAGCAGTGCCGCAAGTGTATAGAACACGCCGATTTTGAATGTCCATTTTACGGAGTGGGTTTCTCTTGCCGTTGCAGCCAGAGCGCTGACGCAGGGCATATTAAAGCTAATGGCGAATATGAAGGCAAGTCCCTCTGCTTTGGTGAAATTGGCAGACAGAATTTCGGAAATGCCGGCTGCGGCAGTACCGGAAACCTTAGCCCCAAACGTGGAGCTGACCAGACTTCCGCCTGCGCCATAGAGGGTATTCAGAACGCCGAGAAGGGATTCTTTGGAGATCGCCGACGCACAGAATGCCAGAAACGCCTGCCATTTCAGACCGAAGAACATGGTCACCGGTTCGATCCAGACACCGATTTTGCAAAGGATGCTGTTTTCCGCATTGCCGCCGAAGCCATAGGTCAGCACGAAAAAGACGATGGATACCAGCGAAATGACACGCAGCGCACGCAGGAAAATATCAAGGGTACGCTGAAATGTGACATACATCGTATTGCGGAACGCCGGCTTATGATATGGTGGAAGTTCCATAATGAGTCCCACACGTTCCTTTTTGGGTGCGAGAGAATTGCCGAAAATTTTATAGACGATCCACATCATCAGGAACATGAACAGGAAGATCGACACAATGACCAGGAATCCTCCGGTGCTGCCGAACAGTGCAATGGCAATCGTAGGCACTACGGAAAGCGTCGCCGCACAGGGTACTGCCCAGCTCATGGCAATTGCCAACACACGCTGTCCCCAGTTGTCTACCACACGAGTTCCGGTTGTACCTGCAATGGTACAGCCCAGCCCCATGAAAAATGGCATAATGGTTTTGCCCTGCAAGCCTACCTTGGACATGGTGTGGTCAAACAAAAAGGAGATCCGGGCAAGATATCCTGTTTCTTCCATCAGATTAAAGCCCAGCGTGATGCCCAGCACAAACGATGCCATCATCAATGCAAAATACAGCACATTGACCAATACATCGCAGATAAGAGAAATGAGCAGCGGATGAACGGAAATGTGTTCCATTCCGGTGCGCAGAACGCCGCTGAGCGATGTCAGCACCGCCGATGCGATACCTCCAACGACACCGGCAAAGAGCATTGCCAGAAGAAAAATCACCAGGATGATGCCGAATGCCATCAGCTTGCCACGCACCGGCGAAAGTGCCAGACGGTCAAACTTACTGAACGCTTGATCTGCACGTTTCTGTGCGGTCACAACCCCATCCAGCAGCGCATCAATATAAGCCATCTTTTCTTCGGCAGAGTTCATGGTCTCCCCTACAATGACATTCTTCTGCGCCAGAGCCGCTTGTATGGTTTCGTAAAGAGAACGGTAGTCCTTCTTACGAATGGCAGACATAGGAACTACCGGGATCCCCAGTTTTCGGGACAATTCATCCGTGTTGACGGTAACGCCCTGTCCCTTTGCCACGTCCATCATGTTGAGTACCAGAACCGCAGGAACGTTCGTTCCGACAAAATCTGCCAGCATATAGAGACTGCGCCTAAGCTGCGAGGCATCCGCCATCACAAGCACCAGATCGGCATTTCCGGCGGTGATATAATCCCGGGTGATAACTTCTTCATCTGAACCGGCAGAGAGCGAATAGCTGCCCGGCAGGTCTGCCAGGATCATTCGCTGACCATTCCACCGGCATTCCCCTTCCTTGCGGTCTACCGTCTTGCCGGGCCAGTTTCCCACGTGCTGGTGCGAACCGGTCATCATATTAAAAATGGTAGACTTTCCGGAGTTGGGCTGTCCCAACAGGGCAATTACCGGCGTTTTGTCATCCTTTCGATAGAAACGGCTGCTGTCCTTCGGGTGACACGTTTTCTCAGACGCACAGGCTTCACAACGACTCATTGCGCAGCACCTCCCACCATGATTTTTTTGCTTTCTTCCCGTCCGATCGCAATCAATGTATCCCGTGCAAAGAGCAGCACGGGCTGTTTCTTATGATTTTGACATATTTCAATCATGCTGCCGCAGAGCAACCCCATCGATGACAGACGATTGACCAGACGGCTTTCTTCTTTGATCTCCAAAATGCAATACCGGCTGCCGGGGGTTGCATCGGAAAGTGTGACTGCATTCATAACATTGTCTCCTAATCCAAATAATATGCAGTTAGTAAAATCTAACCAACTGCAATTATAGCAGAAATTCCGGGAATTGTAAAATCCATTCGTGTATTTTAAGCCCGTTTAGCAGGAAAATTTGTTTTATCTCTTGCGATTCGGCACTGTTTGCTGGTATAATAAAACTATGGATACAAAAAATCAGCACTTCACGATTCAAAAAGAAAATGAAGGTCTACTGCACTTCTATACACTGGCACCCGGTATCCGCATTTCGTTCAACGAGATCCACACAAGCAGCTGGGAAAAAGGAGACAGCTCTCTCTACGGCGAACGAATGCTGATTCTGAATTTCTGCGTTCACGGTCGGTGCGACGCCTCTCTTGCGCAGAACCGCTACGCCATTGTGAAAGAAAATCAAGTCTGCCTCAGCACCATTCTGCCAACAAAGGATTTCTATTATCCCGGAAGGCTGTATGAGGGCATCCAGTTCTATCTGGATCTGGACATTCTGCATCAGGAAAACGGACAGGACTTTCTCTCACAAATGGGCGTTCCGCCGGAGCAGACCGCAGCAATGTTCTGCGAAAAGAACGGGATCTATCTGCATCGGATGAACGATGCACTGCTCGCACTAGTCAGAGAGGCATGGGCAGGGAAAGATGAACCGGAGCTGGGGATGCTGCGGTATTTCACGGTACGTCTCCTGCACGAACTGCTGTCTATGCCCACCGAAAGCGAACCGGATATCTATTTCACACGGTCACAAATTGCAATTGTCAAAGATGCTGAGGCTTTGATTTTAAGCGACTTGAGCAAGCGGATCACCGCAAAGGAACTGGCAGACCGATTCGGCGTCAGTGAAAGCAGTTTCAAGTTCTACGTAAAAGGAATCCTCGGTGAAAGCTATCTCAGCTATTTCAGAAAGAAACGCATGGAAAAAGCAGCGGAACTTCTGGAATCTACAACAATGAAGGTCATTGAGGTTGCCAATGCAGTGGGCTATGAGAACCAAGGCAAATTCGCCAAGGTATTTGCAGAAACATACGGTGTGCCGCCGCTGGAGTTCCGACGGCTGTCGAAGTGAATGCCGTTTTCCTTAGAGCTTTATCGGAAGTTTTCGTAGCAGATGCCCCGGTTTGTCTGAGATACTGCGCTGCACAAGGAATGCACCAAAAATAATTTCTCTCTGATTTGCATTTTCCGCAATTTTGTGTTATACTATTTTTCATCATATCCTTGAAAGGAGCCTGCAAATGTGTACAGCTGCAACTTATCAGACCAGTGACTTCTATTTTGGCAGAACCTTAGATTATGAAAGTTCTTACGGCGAGGAGATCGTCATTCTTCCACGAAAGTACAAGCTGCCGTTTCTGCATATGGGCGTATCAGAACAGCACTATGCAATCATCGGAACAGCACACATCGCCAATGGATATCCGCTTTTTTACGATGCCGTCAACGAAAAAGGACTTTGTATGGCAGGGCTGAACTTTGTGGGAAACGCCTGCTATGCTGCCCGGACTGCGGATGATTCGGACAATGTGGCACAATACGAATTTATCCCATGGATTCTCAGCCAGTGCGCCGACACAGCCGAGGCAAGAGCGTTTATCCAACGGCTCAATCTCCTGGACACGCCGTTCCATGCGCAGATGCCGGCGGCGCAGCTGCACTGGATCATCGCAGACAAAAACCAAACCATTACGGTGGAATCCATGGCAGACGGAATTCATGTTTATGAAAACCCTGCCGGCGTGCTGACGAACAATCCGCCTTTTCCGGAGCAGATGTTCCGGCTCAACGACTATATGCACCTTTCCCCGAAACAGCCCCAAAACCATTTTTCAACGGAGCTTCCGCTGAGATCCTACAGCAGGGGAATGGGCGCACTGGGTCTCCCCGGCGACCTTTCCTCCCAGTCTCGCTTTGTGCGTGCCGCTTTTGTCCGGGCAAATTCTGTTTCCGGCAATTCTGAAACGGAAAGCGTCAGCCAGTTTTTCCACATTCTCGGCGCAGTGGATCAGCAGCGTGGCTGCTGCGAAGTCAAAGACGGACAGTATGAGATTACCATTTACACCTCCTGCTGCAATGCAGATAAGGGCATCTATTACTACACCACCTATAACAATCACCAGATCTCTGCGGTCCATATGCACCACGAAAACCTGGACAGCAGTCAGCTTGTCTGCTGTCCCATGCAGACAAAGGAACAGATCTGCCACCAGAACTGAAAGGAGGCGGCACACCGCATATGTCAAAGGTAACCAAACGTGCGCTGGAGCAGTCACTGAAAAATCTGCTGCTGAAAAAGCCGCTGACCAAAATCACCATCGGGGACATCACAGAGGACTGCGGCATCAACCGCATGACTTTTTACTATCACTTCAAAGATATTTACGATCTTGTGGAATGGGCGTGCCTGGAGGATGCACGGCGTGCGCTGGATGAGAAAAAGACTTATGACACCTGGCAGCAGGGACTTTTGCAGATCTTTGCGGCAGTCCAGGAAAACAAACCGTTTATCTTGAATGTCTACCGCTGTGTCCATCGGGAACAGGTGGAGAAATATCTTCAGCCGCTGGTGGATCAGCTGCTGCTGGACGTTATTGAAGAAGAATCTTCCGGCATGATGATCCGGGAAGAGGACAAGCAGTTCATCGCCAAGGTCTACGCCTATATTTTTATTGGCATCATGCTGGACTGGATCAAGGATGATATGCGGGAATCGCCGCAGGAAATTGTAGTACGGCTTGGGAAACTGCTGCAAGGTTCGATCTCTGCGGCAATTGCAAGATTCCGGCTTTGAGCATTGCCGCTTTAGCGCTGTTTTTATCATTGCTGCATTTTTGATGGATTTTTTTACACTTTCCGGCTCTGTGATAAATTTTTTATCACAGAGCCTTTTTTGCTGATTGTGGATTCTGAAAATTCGGGTATAATAGAATCATAAGAACACAACCAGCATAAAACGGATATCGTTTTATGAAAATCCAATTTCAAGCTCTGACGTAAGGAGGCATCGTTATGTATTATTCCGCAGGAACTTATGAATCATTTGCACACCCCGAAAAGCCGAAGGACGTGGACAAAAAGTCGGCTTATATCATCGGTACCGGTCTCGCCGGTCTTACCGCAGCCTTTTATCTGGTTCGTGACGGTCAGATGAAAGGCGAACACATTCACTTGCTGGAAAAGCTGGAACTTGCCGGCGGCAGCTGTGACGGACGCAAGGACATCACAAAAGGATTCTTCATGCGTGGCGGCAGAGAAATGGACAACCATTTCGAAGTCATGTGGGATACATTCCGGGATGTTCCTTCCATCGAAACGCCCAACGTCTCTGTGCTGGACGAATATTACTGGCTGAACAAGCACGACCCCAACTATTCCCTCTGCCGTGCCTCCATGGACCGTGGCAAGGATGCGCACACCGACAAGAAGTTTGCGCTGGACAAGGAATCGGCGCTGGCGCTTTCCAAGCTGTTTCTGACACCGGAAAAAGATCTGGAGGACAAGAAGATCTCCGACGTTCTGCCGGATTCGTTCTGGGAGACCAACTTCTGGCTGTACTGGCAGACCATGTTTGCATTTCAGCGCTGGTCCAGTGCGTTGGAAATGAAACGGTATCTGTGCCGCTATGTCCACCATATCGACGGACTGCCGGACTTCAGCGCACTGCGTTTCACCAAATACAATCAGTATGAGAGCATGATCCTGCCGCTGGTAAAATATCTGGAGTCCCACGGGGTCCGGATCGAATACGGCATGGATGTCAGAAATGTGATCATTGAAACGGTCGGCAGCAAGAAGGTTGCCAAACAGATCGTATACCGCAAGGACGGCAGAGAACAGACCATTGATCTGATCGAGGACGATCTGGTCTTTATCACCAACGGCTGCTGTACAGACACTTCCTGCTACGGCGACCAGACCCATGCACCGGATCTGTCTCATCTGAAAAACGGATACGGGGAATCGTGGGATCTGTGGAAAGCCATTGCATCACAGGCAGAACACGGCGAATACGGCAAACCAGAAGTCTTTTGCAGCGATATTGATGCCACAAACTGGATGAGTGCAACTGTCGCCACCTCGGACGAGGAGATCATCCAGCACATTATCGACGTCTGCAAGCGTGACCCACGCACCGGAAAAGTTACGACCGGCGGTATCGTCACCGTCAAGGACAGCACAGAGAACTGGTATCTCTCCTGGACCATCAACCGCCAGCCGCAGTTCAAATCCCAGGACAAAAACATGGTTCTGGTATGGCTGTATTCTCTGAACACCAACAAGCCGGGAAACTATGTGAAAAAAGCCATGCGGAACTGCACCGGCGAAGAGGTCTGCCGGGAATGGCTCTATCACATCGGCGTACCGGAAGAGAAAATTGACGATCTGGCAAAGAACGCCTGCAATACGACCACCTGCTTTATGCCGTATATCAATGCGTTTTTCCAGCCGAGAAAAGAATCCGATCGTCCCCGTGTCGTTCTGGACGGCGCCGTTAACTTTGCCTTTATCGGACAGTTTGCCGAAACACCTCGTGACACGATCTTCACCACGGAATATTCCATGCGTACTGGTATGGAATCCGTTTACACCCTGCTGGACATTGACCGTGGCGTACCGGAAGTCTGGGGCAGCAAGTACGATGTACGGGAACTGCTGCGTGCCTGCTATTACGCCATCGACAAAAAACCGCTCACAGACGAAAATCTTTCCTTTGTGGAAAAGAAACTGCTCAAAATCGTACTGAAAAAAGTCAAGGGAACGGATATTGAAATACTGCTGAAAAACAGCGGCTTGATCGAATAAGCCTGTTCGCTGCAATCAAAAATGAACCAGCCCGGAATTCCAGTTACAGAATTCCGGGCTGGTTTTGTTTGTATGCAGTGAAACCGGATATTGCAGATTGACAGCTGTTCCCGATTCCATTATAATAAAGATAATCAGAATCGTAAAACAGGAGATTTTCATAATGGAAAAAACGCCATTTCCAAACAGCTTTGATCTTATCGCACTATACGGCAGAAATACAGGTTATTCCGACGAGAGCGATGATTGCAGAATATACCATCTGAACAATGAAACCGGCGCAGGAACGATCACGATCTATCACGTTTTTCAGGGCATCCAGGCTGCGTTCAACGATATTCACATGGCGTACTGCAATTTACAGCAGAACACTGCATCAAACATGATCGAGATCAACCACTGCACAGAAGGTAGATTTGAGTGCGATGCCGGCGAACAGCTGTGCTGCTACATGGCACCCGGAGATATGGCTGTCAAAAGTTCCTGTACCTGTTCCGAAAATGCCTGCTTTCCCACAAGGCATTATCACGGAATCAGCATCTTTATAGAACCCAACCGTTTTTCTGAGGAACTTCTTGCCATCCTGAAAATGCTGTCTGTGGATTTTGACAAAATCCACGCAATGGTATCCAACCAAAACCAGATCCTAATCCTGCGAAAAAATGAAACCGCTTCCCATATTTTTTCGGAACTATACACCGTCAGAGAGACGCACCGGGCAGGTTATCTCAAGCTAAAAGTGCTGGAATTGCTCTTGTTTCTGACGGATACGAAATGCACAGTGTCCAATCAGACGGAACACTACTTCGACCGCCAAAGCGTCTCTCTGATCAAATCCATTCATGACTTTATGATCTCCGATATTCAAAAGCACTACACTATTCCGGAACTTGCAGAAAGATTCTGCATTGCGCCGACAACGCTGAAGAAAAACTTTTCGGACATCTACGGCTCTTCCGTATATGCGTACCTCAAAACCTACCGCATCCAGGAATCGCAGAAGATGCTGCTCCGCACGGAGCTTTCCATTGCGAAAATCGCCAATGCGGTAGGCTATGAGAATCCGGCAAAGTTTTCCGCAGCCTTCCAGAAAGAATGCGGCATGACACCCTCTGCATTCCGGAAATATGTCAGAAACCGTGTGGAGCATGACTGACTTGTCCGTTTGGATAGAAATTGTCCAAACAGGTATTGCAGCTGCTAGTTCTCCATGGTATAATTTCATGTGTTAGTTTTCACTAACTAAGTGAGAGAAAAAGGAGAAGGTCACATGGATTTCAAAAAGTTATTATGTGCGGCTGCATCCCTGGCGATGGCAGCATCTATTTTTACCGGCTGCGGAAAAAGCGAAGAGAGTTCGGTCTCCAAGGCTGAAAGCTCTGCCGCATCTGAGATCGCATTGGATGAAAACGCAGAGGCTGCGGAGAAACTGCTCACCGATCTGAGCGGCACTTATCATGAACTGTGGCCGGTTATTCTGGCAGACGACTACCGCCAGACTTGGCTGGATGACAGCGCAAAGCTGGTCGGCGAGGAAAACGCCGAAGGTGCATTTGAAAAGATGTCCTCTATGGTGACCGGTACTGTGATCGGCGAAGATGCCGTAAAGAAATATGCAGACGGAAACATGACGTACTGCTGCGACTTCACACAGGATGTAGACACATTCACATTTGATGGCTCCACCATTTCCGGCAAGGATGCAGACGGCAGCGAACTGTTCGAACATACCTATCACTATATCGGCATGGAGGACATCAGAGGGCTGTACATCTATGAAAGCGATGACGCAGATTCCGGCGAGTTCACCTACTTCTGCATGGCTCCCGACACCATGGCGACCACATGGCACATCGAATTCCGCTACGGCAGCGATCTGGATGCACTGAAACAGTACGACGCCGGTGAATATGCGTACTGGCTGGCATCGGGCATTTCTGTGGATTACACTGCGGATGATGTCAGCAACTGCATTGAACTTTTCTGTACGGAGAATCTTTCGGAGTGATAATGTCCTAGCATTCCGAACAAAAAATACCATACCGGGAAAACGATTGTTTCCGGTATGGTATTTTTTGGTTTGTATTTGAAGTGCCGAGTCATATCTGTTCCAGATCCCTGTATGCTTCTAGCGCAGGACTTTTATCGCCCACGTACCAGTAGTCACAGCAATCGCCGCCAAGCGCCTCTGTCCGGGTACGGATCAGACGGGCGTGCATGACCTCAGCGAGATAGTGGTCTGTCCTGCAAAGGTACGACAAGAGTTCTTCGTAGCCGTGTTCCTTTGCGTGTTTGGCAATCGGACAACCGATAAGGTAAAAGCAAAAGCCCTCGGTGCGGTGGTCGGGGTTGATTACAACACGCCAGCTGTCCATCCATTCACCCCGTGCCTGGTGTGCCTTCTGCATTTTGTTATATTTCACATATGTCTTTTCAAACAGTTTATACGGCCACTTCTGCCGGTTGCCGTCAACAAATTTTCCGAGGAATTTCATTTTGTCTACGGCACGGCGTTTGATCTCAAGCAGCGCCTCGCCGTCAAGTTTGTGTTCGCTCGTCTCATAAAATGCAAGGATCGTAAACCAATCCAGCATATTGGCTGCCATCATATTTTTCCCCAGATCGGGCATATCTTTCATAAATGCAAGGTAGCATTCTTCGGCTTTCGCAAAAATCTGCTCAGCATCATTCGGGTATTTTTCCCGGCAATATTGCTCATATGGCTTTGCATATGACGACTTCGCATAGACTCTTTTCATGGCAGTATCCCCTGCTTTCTTTCAAAAAATCAACGTAATGATCCCGCCCACAACTGCTGCTCCGGCAAACCAGATGAGCGCCATGATGCTCCTTTTTATCAACACCTGCCGCCAGGTCTGCACAAACGGCATATCTTCCAGCCCCGGCAGCACCCAGAACCGGCTGTGTCCCACCCATAGCTTGTCGATCACAACGCCGTCATAAATATTCATCACTTCGAGAAACAGCAGTGCCTGCCAGTACGCTGTGCCAAAAGCAGAAACACCATTCCACACACCAATAATCAATACAAGTGCAATAAACATCACCAGGCAGAACACCGTCATGAACCATTTTCGTTTTCGGCTCACAGTCTCCCGGTCGGTCATTCCCAATGCAATGGCACGATCCTGTACCTCTTTGGGATAGAAATACAGCCCATTGATCGCTCCGCCGATTACGAAAAGCTTTACCATTACGGTGAACAGCAAACAATAGAGCAGCAATTGCAGGATAATCATGGTCTTTTCCTCCTCTGTTTGTGTCCCGAAATGTGCTTATTCGCTCATTTCGCTTAGAAAATTGCGAATCGTTCTTACATAATCGTCTGCTTTCAGCACGGTGGAAAGATGCCCGCCGGAAACATAGACGATTTTCGGATCGTGCATCAGCTTGATAAGATCTTCCTGCATTTTTCCGGAAAAAAAGTCCTGATTCGGCAGGATCAGAAGAATTTTACCCTGGACCGCCGCAAAATCTGACGCCGTCACAGGAATCTGATTCATCAGGTCGGCGAGAAGTCCTGAGATATGTACATCCTTTTCCTGCTGATAATCCCGGAAGATCGTATCGAACATATCCTGCGCATAGGCGACCTCTTCTGCGCTTTCGTTGCGGATGTGGCTCATTCCCAGCTTAATAAGTTTCGGTTTCATCTTCTCATAATTGCAGCGTTTCAGATACCACAGCATCAGCGGCGCAAAACGGTACTTTCTTTTCAGACTCTTGAGCGTATTGGCATCCATGCCGCCTGTTGAAATCAAGATCAGACCGCCGACCTCATCGGGATACTTTTGCGTGTAGATCTGTGCGACCATGCCGCCGTCGCTTGCACCAATAAAAATGGGATCTTTGATGCCGAACTTCTGAAAGAATGCGTGCATTCCAACAACCAGTTCCTGATTGGTGCGCAGTTCCTGAGGATAGTCAAACAGAAGAACACGGCAGACGTCGGACAGCCCGTCCACGTAATCCATCCACATTCCCAGCGTATTCATTCCGCCGTTTAAGAATACGAGCGTTTTCCCATCCGTTTTTCCGTTCAGAATATAGCGAAACTGTGCGCCGTCAACGGTGACGTTCTCGCAGGGATGCGCTGTTGTAAACGATTGAATTTTTTCGGAATATAATAGCATTGCTTTTCTCCTTTTATTTTGTATTTCTGCATTTTTCTTCCGGTTCCTAGGGGTTGTTTGAAAAATAGCGATGTTTGGAAAAATGCATAGAAATTACTGTATGTTAGGAGAGAATCCGCAGGCAGGCTATCGCCTGGCAAGGATTTTCGACGACACAGACAGTGATTTATGGGCGTTTTGACAAATGTACGGATTTTTCAAACAACCCCTAAGAATCCGGATATTTTATCAGATCATAAAGGACGCCGTATTCGCCAAAACGGCGTGTACCGGCAAGTTCCATACCGAGGTGGATATACTTATCACACTTGGAGCGTGCGTCGGTATCAAGGATCACCGGCACGCCGAGTCTGTTGCCCTCAGAAAATGCCATATCCATCACTTTCCGCATATACCCCTGTCCCTGGTATGGCTCTCTCACACAAACCAGCCCCACATAGATATATGGTTTCTTTGCTTTGTCAAGCTGTTTGCCCAGCCCCGAACCGCCTTTTGACATGATACGTGTGAAACGAAGCAGTTCTCTGAAATTCATAGAGCCGAGCAAGCCCTTTGCCAGAGGCAGTACAGCTTTCAGACTGGCATTTTCTGCCCGGGAAGTTTATATGCAATATATCCCTCACCGTTTTCACCCACGGTGTAGAGCATTCCGCTTTGCAGTGCCATGCGCACATAACCGCAGATAAATGATGCAACAGCGTCCCGGCTTGGGAATGCGTCGATCAATCCATGCTCCGTGCCGTAGTCATAGTAGCCGAAAGCGTGTCCAATGTCCCTAATAATACTTTCCTCTAATTCTGTTACCTTCTTCATTCCGCTTTTTCCTTTTCTTCTTTTTGCAGGACTGCCGCTTTATTTTTTCAGGATTTCCGTTATCTTGGCAAAATCCTCTTTTGCCTCCTTGAAATAAGAACTTCGTCTTTCGCACCGGATAGCTTATAGATATTGCGCAGCAACGATGCGAAAATGCTCATATGGATTTCCCCTTTTCAAGAACAGCGATCTTGTTGGAAATATTGCGCACAAACGGAATTTTTCCAAGCAGCTTATAGACCGGCATAAACGCCGCCATGCCTTCGGTCAGAGCGTGTTCTTCGACAAATTGGAAATCCGGCAAGAGTGCTGCGAGCGCCTTGCCGTCCTTTATGCCCCATGTGAATTTCGCACGGCTGCCCTCGATGGATTTTTCCTTGAATCGTTTTGCAACAGCCGGATTCATGATCTCAACCAGCACAGCAGCTTTCGGGAATCGCTTGGAAATCACTGCAAAAATCCGCTTGACATCTGCCTCAGACAGGTACATAGTCAGTCCCTCAATGATGACCAGTGCCGGCACATCCTGTTCTGCAATTTTGCTGCCCCAATCGTCCATGGCAGACATAGCAATCTGTGAGATCATACCGCTTTCCGGCAGCAGTTTTTCCCGAACAGCCATGGTCTGCGGCAAATCCAGGTTGTACCAGTGGGAATACCCACGCATCCGATAGCATCGGGTATCCAGTCCGCAGGCTATGTTGACTACCACTGCACCGGAATTTTTGGCGAGCCACGCCCCCACCAACCGATCGAGTACCAGTGTGCGTGCAATCACACCGCTGCGCATAGCAGTATCCTTGTCTGCGAGGGAAAAATCGTAGTCCAGTTCGTCGATGATCTCCACCGCTTTTTTGTCTTGAATGACACCACGGCCTGTGCTTTCTTTGGCACGGGCGTATACCGTTTGCAGCATCGTTTCCGGCACACCGGAAAGTTTTATCTTTTCAGCCATATCTGTTCAGCACTCCTCTTCCATTTTCGCTAGTTAGAAATCGCTAACCAAGGAAACCTAAAAAAGCTGCCTAACGGCAGCTTTTGCTTTTTATGGATTGTTAAAGCGTCCAAAAGCATCGTTTTCCCGTTTTATGGATTTCTGTTATTTCTATTATATCACAGCTTTCGTGGAATTACAATAGAAAAATGAAAGATACGGGTTTTACAGTCTTTTGAGAGACACTTTTGCATACCGGCATACGGCACATAAAGCCTTGTCCGCTTTCCGATGCTGCATCCTTCCGGCGTAAAAACACACCATAAGCGATTTTGGGATGAGCGGAACAGTTTCATCCCAACTTGGAACAGCTGTTTTGAGAAGCACAGATTCGCTTAGATGCTGCATCATTTCAAACCGGAAGGATACAGCATCTATTTTTACAGATGCTGTATGCCTGTTTGTATTTGAAGTTTTCTGACCTTACTGTTGGATATTTTCTGCCTGTTTCAGCAGTGCATAACGCATCTGGCAAAGGTCAAATCCATTCAAAGTCTGATCTTCGTTGAAATCTGCCGCTTTCCAGTCTGCAAGCTGTGTATCCGGTACAGCCAGCAGCCACTTTTGCAGTAGCACCACATCAGAAATTGTCAATGCACCGTCTGCATTAACGTCTCCAAGGATTCGCTCTTGATACTGAATGTTAGCTCCTGTCAGCTTTTCATTCAGCAAACCAATGGCAATCTGATTCCACTCTTCTTCTGTTCCGTTATAGGAAACCGAGCGCAGATTTTTGCAGTTAAAAAATGTGGAATCTCCCACCTTAATCAAAGAGTTCGGAATTGTAAGAGTCTCCAGATAAGGATTTTCGGAAAAAGCGTACATTGCAACAGATGTAACACCGCTTGGAATGGTATATGCAGCATCTGTCTTTGCCGCCGGATAGATTACCAGTGTGTCCTGCGCCTTGGAGTACAGAACACCATCTAAGCTGGAAAAGTTGGGGTTATCTTTCGCAACCTGGACTTCCTGCAAAGCACTGCAAGAACCAAACGCATTTTTCTCGATTTTTGCAACACCGGTTGAAAGCTTTACAGTCTTCAAAGAAGTACAGCCCAGAAACGCCATTTCACCAATGGAAGTCACTGAATCCGGCACTTCGATAGATGTAATTGCAGAGAGGTAGAACGCTCCAGTAGAAATTGCAGTGACCGGAAGTCCTTCGATTTCAGAGGGAATCACAACATCGAAAACGGAATTGTCAAAGCCAGTGATTTCAATTGAATCTCCATGGTTGACATAGGTGAATGCGGATGCAGCTGTTGCAATACCAGGAGATACTTGATCAGGGTCTTTGACCGCAATGTCCAGATAACACGTCACATCAGAAAATCCGCCAACACCCTCACATTGATAGGCATAGCAATGCTTTTCCTCATCATAGTTCACAGAGTTTTCTTTTACATATCCCTCTGCAATCAGCTGCTCGAACAGTGCATCTGCCATCTGCTTTCGGGTTTCCTGATCTGCATTCTGAAATGTGGTATCGCTGGACAGTACACCTACCTTTTGTGCGATTTCTGCCATTCTTTCAGCATCAGCATCTGATACCGCATCATAAATTACAACAGAAAAGGTTTTTGTGGTAGAAACTGTCCCAT
>OGXH01000975.1_pt1 | contig 21235 bp, 23 predicted proteins | sample 1576241 | NCBI WGS metagenome assembly OGXH01 (sample SAMEA3541529, study PRJEB24748) | human gut metagenome | biome: human gut; feature: human-associated habitat; material: faeces | place: China | collected 2012
CGGTTGTATGCGCGAGGTTACCGACTGCGGCCTGAGTTTTTTAAGTGACGTAAAACCGTGTTGAGGCCAACGCCCATAATGCGTGCACTGGCGCGACATCCGACGCCATTCATGGCCATATCAATGATTTTCTGATGCGTACCGGGTTGAGAAGCGGTGTAAGTGAACTGTAGCTGCCATGTTTTACGGCAGTGAGAGCAGAGATAGCGCTGATGTCCGGCAGTACTTTTACCGTTACGCACCACGCCTTCAGTAGCTGAGCAGGAGGGACAACTGATGGAGATGGAAGCCACGGGAGCACCTCAAAAACACCATCATACACTAAATCAGTAAGTTGGCACCATTACCCGGCAGGCGATCTGGATTATCGTCACGCTGTTAAATATGTCGCGGTAGGGATACCCGTTACCGGATACCCCCCGCACAGATCCCGGCGTGCGCGATTTACGCACCGGGCTCCTGCCTCGGGTGTCTGGCGGTGAACCGCTCCACAGGCCATGGATGAAGAACCCGAACCCTTGGTAGCCATGCGGCTGCCAGTTTGTTTGCTTTCGTCCAGGTCGTATCATCCTTCTGGCTCCTGCGCCTGAGTGCCCGGCGCCAGAGGTTTGTTACGTGTGTCCTGAACTTCTGCATGGTGGGGAAGTTGCCCGGTACCGAGTGATAGTTCAGGTATCCCTGAACCACTCTCCTGAGCCATTTTCCCTGTTCGGGGATTGAGTAATGCCAGCGCCTTCGCAGACCGTCTTTGATGGCTTTCAGAGTTGCCGTCATCCGATCCCGGCGGGTCTTTCGTATCAGCATGAACCTGCCGTTGCGATCTTTCCCGCTGATGTGCGTGAACCCGAGGAAGTTGAACGTTTCTGGTTTGCCTTTTCCCCTGATGGCACGGTTTTCGGCAGCGAAGCGGCCGAACTCCATCAGACGGGTTTTCTCCGGGTGAACCGTGAGTCCGAACTCCCTCAGTCTGCGCTGCATGGCTATACGGAAGCGCCGGGCATCGTATCGTTTGTCGAACCCGATGACGATGTCATCGGCGTATCTGACCATTACCACATTGCCTGTGGCATAGCGACGTCGCCACTGATGCGCCCACAGATCGAAGACGTAGTGGAGGTATATGTTTGCCAGCAGCGGTGAGATGACCGCACCCTGTGGGGTGCCTTCCTCCGTTGCTCGCCATTGACCCTCCTCCGACGTCCCGGCTGTGAGCCACTTACGTATGAGCCTGATTACCCTCCGGTCGCCGATCCGATGCTCTGTGAACCTGATCAGCCATTCGTGGCTCACCCTGTCGAAGAACTGACTGATGTCGGCATCCAGTACCCAGTTTACGTTAGTGCGTACCAGCCCTGTGGCCAGTGCGTCCAGTGCATCGTGCTGGCTTCGCCCGGGTCTGAACCCGTATGAGAACCCCATAAAGTCGTTTTCATAGACTGCGTTCAGGATTTTCACCAGCGCATACTGGACGATCTTGTCCTCCAGCGAGGCGATGCCGAGCGGGCGTTGTTTTCCATCCGCTTTTGGGATGTAGTGACGCCTGCCGGGCTGCGCCCTGTAGCTGCCCTGATGTAGCCTCCGGTGCAGATCTGTTATGTTGTTCTTCATGTTTCCGGCGTAGTCCATCCACCTGATGCCATCCACTCCGGCGGCCGCTTTCCTGCTCAGGGAGAGGAATGCGGCTTCCAGTGCTTCGACTGTCAGCAGGTGGAACAATGCTGTAAACCGTTCTTTCTTCCGCTGCTTCGCAGCTTCCCGCACGCGTGACAGCCTCTGTGACATGCTTTCCCGGCTCTGTGTCCGGCGCATGTGTGGCTGTTCCGCGTTCCCCTTGGCCCCGCTCCTTCGCTCCACTGACTCCGCTCCTTTCGGGTTGTTCGCCTGCTTCGCCGCTACTATGAGCGAGTCCGACTTCTCCTCTCCGTACATCACCGGCTATGACTCCTCGTCTTCCCGGTGCGGGCCATCTCCGACACTGGCAGATGGTCAGAGGGGAGATCTCCCGGTTCCCGCGTAGAGATCGTATTGACATGCCAGGGTCTCAGACCCCGCCGGGTCCATGTGGCACTCGCAGTATCGCACCCTATGATGTTGCCTTCCGTTAACAGTACAACGTCGGCACCCGGTAATTTAATATACATTTCGTGGCTCAATGGCTGGCCTGTCAACACCCCTGTCAACGCTTCGCCCCATACCTCGCGGTATGCAACGCATGACTCGGGGACCTTGTGGATTGCTGGTCCTTCAATGGTCGGGGACTTTCACCCCTTGATCTCTACCGGTCTCCCGGCGCACACTGTATATATATACAGTTTCAAGCGAGGGAAAAACGATGAAGTTCATTCCTGCAGTATCAGAAGCCAGCATAGTAAAAATTCCTTTGTTCACAGAGCGATGCCCTGCGGGTTTTCCGTCACCGGCTGCGGACTACACGGAGTCTGAACTGGATCTGAATGAGTACTGCATTCACCGGCGCCACTCCACCTATTTTGTCAGGGCGATTGGCAACTCAATGACTGATATTGGCCTCTATTCCGGCGATCTGATGGTCGTGGATAAAGCAGAACAGCCGCGGCACGGGGATATTGTTATCGCGGAAATTGAGGGTGAATTCACCGTAAAACGCCTGCTTCTGACGCCGCGGCCAGCCCTGCAGGCGATGAACCCGGACTTCCCTTCCCTGTACCCGGATCCGGAAACGCTGCAAATTTTCGGCGTGGTGACGGCCTTCATTCATAAAACCCGGAGGGCAGACTGATGTTCGCCCTGGCAGACGTCAACTCCTTCTACGCCAGTTGCGAGAAGGTTTTCAGGCCGGATTTGCGCGGCAAACCTGTCGTCGTTCTCAGTAACAACGATGGCTGCGTTATTGCCCGGAGTGCTGAAGCCAAACGGCTGGGTATAAAGATGGGAACCCCCTGGTTCCAGCTCAAAGAGGCGCAGTTTCCTGAAAAATTGTACGTTTTTTCCAGCAACTACGAGCTCTACGCGAGCCTGAGTAACCGTGTGGTCGCCCTGCTGGAAGAGCTGTCGCCCCGCGTCGAACAATACTCAATTGACGAATGTTTCCTGGATGCCCGGGGATTTGGCCACTGTATGGATCTGGAGGATTTTGGCAGGCAGCTGCGTGGGCATGTTCTCAGTGGAACCGGACTGACGATCGGTGTCGGCTTCGGCGCCACAAAAACACTGGCCAAATCGGCGCAGTGGGCGTCAAAGGAATGGCCACAATTCAGTGGGGTGCTGGCGCTGTCGCCCGAAAATCCACGCAGAACGGCAAAATTACTCAGCCTGCAGCCGGTGGAAGAAATCTGGGGCGTTGGGAACCGGATAGCGAAAAAGCTGCACGTTATGGGGATCACCACTGCCCTGCAGCTGTCGCTGACGAACCCTACATTTATCCGGAAAAACTTCAACGTAGTGCTGGAGCGCACGGTACGTGAGCTGAACGGCGAGAGCTGCATTTCGCTGGAGGAAGCGCCGCCGCCGAAACAGCAGATTGTCTGCAGTCGCAGCTTCGGGCAGCGGATCACCACCTACGAAGAAATGCGCCAGGCCGTCTGCCAGTATGCCGAGCGCGCGGCGGAAAAGTTGCGCGGTGAGCGACAGTACTGCCGGCATATCAGCACCTTCATCAAGACATCCCCTTTTGCGGTTAATGAGCCGTATTACGGTAACGTGGCCACGGAAAAACTGAACACCCCTACCCGTGACACCCGGGACATTATCGCGGCAGCGGTCAGGTCTCTGGACAGGATCTGGCTCGATGGCCACCGCTACGCAAAAGCGGGGATAATGCTCAATGATTTCAGTCCGAACGGCGTCGCGCAGCTGAATCTGTTCGATGACGTGCAGCCACGGCCGCACAGCGATGCGCTGATGAAGGTACTCGACGGCATTAATCATTCCGGACTCGGGAAAGTCTGGTTTGCCGGACGGGGTATTGCGCCGGACTGGCAGATGAAACGGGAGATGCTGTCACCGGCATATACCACCCGCTGGAAGGAGCTGCCGGTTGCCCGTTTCTGACCGTCGAAATGACAGACGGGACTTGCCGCAAGAGCTTACTTTACCGATCATACAGATGACTTGTCTCAGGGGGGAACCATGACAAATATCATTCTGTGTGATGTGACTGCCAGCATCAGCGAACTTAAAAACGATCCGGTGGCCACCGCCAGTGCCGGCGGCGGCTACCCGGTCGCGATTATTGACCGCAACCGCCCTGTTTTTTATTGTGTGCCCGCGGCTCTGTATGAACAAATGCTCGATGCGCTGGACGAAAAAGACCTGGTGCAATTGATAACAGAACGTCAAAACCAGCCGCTGCGTGAAGTGGATCTCAATCAGTATCTGTGATGTGCTCCGGTGCGAGGAGCAAGGAATGTATTAAATCAATGTTAAGGAACAATATGGGTAGCAAAATCGCAGGTGTGGTTTTCTTATTCTTCACTGTCTGGGGAATGGCTTCAGTGATTGAATTGCAGTACTGGCGTAACGCTGATACCTATCCTGTCTGGCTGACAAAACATCTCCGGATCTCTCCCGAAAATAACGAAAAGAGCCTGATAAGGATAGGAATGGAAACCTTTGACAAGGTATGTGGTGATAACAGGGGCCTCCTTGCCGTCACCCAAAAACAAAACGGTATGTTTATGCGCTGTGATGATTCCCCCGGATTTTTTTCATGGTTCAGCGGCGTTTACAAAGTCAGTTAATCAGATAACGTGTTGGACTTTCAATATGTTACCAACACGGTTATCCCCCGTTACTGTGGATAATCAATATATTGTGTCTCAGACAGCTGCTTTTTCTACCATATGTTGTGTCCCTGATATCCCCTCGGACGGCGTGACAAACGACATCACACTGGAGACGCTGATGACGGGACCATGTTCATCCAGGGTCGTAAGAACGGCCGGGACTGGTTACCGGCCGGACGAAGGACCGGCCAACGCGCAGCGGCGGCAGCTGGTTTTAAAAATGCTGGCGGAAATTTAAAATTAAGCCGCACACCCCGCGAAATTTTGCAAATTTCACTCAACATGCTTCGTTCAGATCCCAACAGAGCTTTCACCATCACCTGTAATAGCCGCCCTGCTGCGTGATTACTCCGCTCAACAGGTTGCTGGCGACAAGCCAATACCTGTTCGTGACAGGCATTGCTTAACCGTTGTCCCAAACTAATAATGTGCCGACGATGCAGGTGGGACCGTGGTCCCAGGCAGATTACCTGACCGACGATGCAGGTGGGACCGTGGTCCCAGACAGATAACCTGACCGACGATGCAGGTGGGACCGTGGTCCCAGAGAGAATATTCAGGCCAGTTATGTTTTCTGGCCTGTGAGAAAGGAAATGAAGTAAAGGGAGATAACCGTAGACTAAAGCGTGTCCGCATTAGACTCCTGGTTTCTCAAGCTCCTTAAGAATGGCTTCTATTTTCTCTATACACTCCGCAGGAATGCGGGACCGATCTAGGTTAAGCACCATTTTATCGCCCTTATACAATGCTGTTGCCCCTGGAGCAAACTGATGACGTGAGCTCAGATTAACTCTTGATGCGCGAGATTGTTTCAGTACGGATGTTAAAAGACTAATGACCTCTTCAGCTTCAAAGATTAGTCCCGCTTTCTTCTGATCGTGGAGAGTCTCAGCCTGCTGCTTCAGTAATTCTTCTTTATCTGCAAAAGCCTTCTGAAGGGCTTCACCTGACCGGGCAGACAGTTCTCCAGGATGTGCAAACAGGGCAACAACTGATTTAGGCAGTTTGGCCGTATTGATACAGCGGGTAATGATCTTACGAGAGATGTTTTCCGCATCGGCAAGCGCAGAAATATTTCCGGCAAACTCATTCTGCAGCCGGCTTGTATAACGCAGGCCACGTTCATAAGCACTCGTCGGCCGATAATCGTTACCCAGCCGGGACAATGCAGCCATCTGCTCGTCGTCCAGTTCACCAACCAGAATGCGATAATCACTTTCCGTCAGGATTGCGGCTTTACGGCGACGGCTGCCGTCTGCAATTTCTATGACATCAGAAACCCGGCGGCCGAAAGCTGGAGTCTGCTGACCGGTCAGTAAAAATGAAGGTATGAGATCATCCAGAGCATCTTCGGTAAGTAGTTCCTGATCACGCTCATTTCCTGACCATACGCGTGAGGCGCTCTCAACAGACTCTCCCCGGAGCACCTCAAGGGTAAATTTTACTTCCCGTCCACATACCGGAAGAGAGATAGCATTACCGCGGGCCATAGCACCCACGCGCGCAATTAATGAATCCACCATCGGCGCGGCCGGCGCCGGTGATGAAGTATCTTCAGTCGATTGAGTATGTGTGGTATGCCTTGGAATGACAGGGGCACGCTTCATTATCTAATCTCCCAGCGTGGTTTAATCAGACGATCAAAAATCTCATTACAAACAGGTTCCCAGATTGAAAGTGCGTTTCGCCATGCGCCGGTCGAAGAACGTTGATCAATCGCCTGTTCGAAAACGGTTCTCATGCGGATCTGGCCTTTACCAACTTCATCGGTTTCACGTACCACATTTTTAAGAACCATGCTTCCCCATGCATCGCGAATTTGTTCTTCCATCCACGGTGACTGCGAACCATTGTTATTACTGTATTTGGTAAGCAGAATACGGACATCCGGCTCAAAGCCTTTAAGATCCACATTCCTGAGCAGATCACGAAGCATATCGAAAAACTGCAGTGCAGAAGTGTAATCGAACAGCTCTGCCGGGGTGGGAACAATCAGCACATCAGCAGCGCATACGACATTGATCGTGCCAATACCGAGGTTCGGTGCGCTGTCGATAACAATCACATCATAGTCATGAGCGACCGTTTCAATAGCAAGGCGGAGCATCAGATGCGGGTCGGTGGGCAGTTTTCCTTCATCAAATTTGCCCATCAGTTCAGTTTCAATGCGATGCAGTGCCAGGCAGGACGGAATGATATCAAGGCCAGGCCAGCAGGTTGGTTTTATCGCATAACTGGCATCATCCTTTTCACCAAGATAAAAGGGCAGGAGAGTATCTTCCGCGTGTATATGAAGATCGGGCACCCATCCGTGATACATCGAGGCTGTGCCCTGAGGATCATTACCCTCGACAAGCAGAACGCGTAATCCTTTCAGGGCCAGGTCCTGAGCCAGGTGAACAGAAACGGAGGTTTTGTAAACACCACCTTTGTGAGCAGCAACACCAATCACCGGCGGAAACGCATCTTCAGCACGGCGCAGTCGTGTACCAAATACATCCCGCATGTGATTGATTTGCTCGATGGTATAACCAACGCGTTGCTCAACTCTTCCACGGGTTTCCATATCAGGGTGAGGCAGCCGGCCAGCTTTCTCGGCATCCCTGATAGCCTGAGATGACACGCCAACTAAATCAGCTGCTTCACCAATCCTCCAGCGCCGGGTTATTTTCCGGGCTTCCGGACTGTCATCATTAAACTGCGCAATGGCGATTGCTTTCGTCATTTCATGACCAGCACTTATGCACTGGTTGAGTGTATCCATGAGTCCCATACTGAACATCCTTTAATCATCACTTTGCATTATTTTATTAAATCTTGGAATTTATTGCAAAGCAACAATAAAAACGCAAAGTGCACGAAAAAGTGCAAAGTGAACCGCATTGGGTGATGCAAAGACCGCAGGGGAGTACAAAAGAGTACATACCGCAGCCAATATTAATCACTGCCGCTCGCCGCAGTAAGCGATCTCACGGAGTGAGAAAGCGGCGAGGAAGCGGAAAATCACAGAATTCACAGATTGCACGTACGTCGGGTTGCTTAAGATGGCTCGGGATCAGCCAGTTATAATGAAATTGACTGCGATATGTAATATATTGACTGTGGCATGATACTTACTGTATCTGTGTCGAGAAAGAGGAAAGACGACTCAGCATACCGCAGTCAATGTTTCATTGTTGTACCTGTAGATCTCAATCTTCCAGAGCGTATTCAGGAAAATCAGGCCAGGGTTCTGGATACCTGGTGTGGCGCTTCCGGCCTTGTATCTGAGTTATTCAAGGTCTCGATCCAATAATTGATCCCAAGGAGATCATAGTGAGATCCAAAAGAGATCCCCGGATCGCTCCAGCATGCGCTGTAACTGGCTTTAACGTCTGTCTGGATCGACTGCGGAATGTAAAATGTTGACTGTTATATGCATAATCTAATACTGTGATATGCAACGGTATTTACTGAGGTATGTATATCCGTTGACTGCGATACGTATTACTACATCCTTTTGTGGATAACCGTTGAGGATCAAGATGACGAGCGAAAATAACAGCTTACTTCTGAACCTTCAGGAAGTTGATAAGACAACCGGCGAAGTTGTTAAGCTGGATGTCAACAGCACCAGTACCGTGCAGCCAGTAGCGCTCATGAGACTCGGTCTCTTCGTCCCAACTCTGAAATCAACAGGGAAGAGCAAGGCGAACCGGAAAAACGTTACAGACGCGACTGAGGAGCTTGTACAGCTGTCTATTGCCAAAAGCGAAGGGTACACTGACGTTAAGATCACCGGTTCGCGTCTTGATATGGACACGGATTTTAAAGTCTGGCTGGGGATAATTCGTTCCATGTCGGAGTATGGGGTAAAAAGTGACACCCTGGAACTGTCGTTCGTCGAATTCGTTAAGATGTGCGGATTTAACTCCCGTCGTTCAAACAAAAAAATGCGCGATCGCATCAGTAATTCCCTGTTTAAACTTGCCTCGGTTACGCTGAAGTTCCAGAGCGAGACCAAAGGATGGACCACCCATCTGGTGCAGTCAGCCTATTATGACATCACCGAGGATATCGTTGAGATAAAGGCTGAACCTAAGCTGTTTGAGCTTTACCACATGGACAGAAGGGTACTGCTGCGGCTGAAAGCCATTGACGCCCTGCAGCGCAAGGAATCAGCCCAGGCGCTTTATACCTACATCGAAAGTCTTCCCCAGAATCCTGCACCTATTTCCATGAAACGGATGCGTGACCGGCTGAATCTCACCTCAAATGTCTATACGCAGAACCACACGGTGCGTAAGGCGATGGAGCAGCTGCGGGATATTGGTTATCTGGATTACACCGAGTTTAAACGTGGCCGAGCCACCTATTTCAGCGTGCATTATCGCAACCCCAAACTCATCAGTGGTCCTGTGAAGGTTCCGCGCAAAGAGGAAGAAGAGAAGGCGCCAGAGCAAAATTATGACGAAGTCATTAAGGCGCTGAAGGCTGCTGGCATCGATCCTCTTAAACTGGCTGAAGCCCTCTCAGCGATGAAGCCAGAAAATTGACTGCGATATGCATATCATGACTGCCGTATGCCGCTAAGGACATTCCATTGACTGTGATATGCATCACGCATACCGCAGTCAATGTTTATTCTCTATCATCTCTGCCCGGATCGAACAATATTGACTGTAATATGTGATTTGGGGTCGTGATACGCAGATATTGACTACGGCATACGGGTTAAATGGGGGTAATCCCTGGTCTGTTAACCATTCCATGGGTGATAACATGCCACAGTCAATTTTTCAGTAAAGCTCTATACCCCTTATGAAAATCTCAATCGGGTGCTGAGACGGTCATGTTACCTGACGGTATCCGTTCCCCTGTGTACTGCAGGTTTAGCCCGGAAGGATGAGACTGCAGCTGTCTGTATAACCCGGCGCCAGCTTCACACTGCTAAATGCGATTAGGAAACGGGAGCCGGATGGCAGAAAGGTGTTGGCCACAGATGGTGAATGACTTTCACGGTTAACGGGATGATTTGCTGAGCTTCCAGGAAAAACGCACAGTGGGATGCACGGCCAGTATGCCTGCATTGTGCCCTGTCTTGACTGCGGTATGTTGATGCCTGCAGGATTGCAGGTCACCGGGTAAGACCATGGCGGTTCAGTCATCAGCATGATGGCCTGGTGTGCTAGAGCAGGGAGGGGGCTGAATGCTCTCTGCTCCTGTATTCCGTATTAGCGGAATACAGGACGTCATGCCAGGGCCGTCAATCTCAGCCGGCCGGGGGCAGGGAGCGAAGGATCTCCGCGGCATCTCGCCCATCACCGGTAAAGGGAACGGCCAGGGTGGCAGCCATGTCCAGCGCAAATACCCGGGTATAGACTTCCATCGAGCGCGGATCCTTATGCCCGGCCAGTGCCTGGATGACCTTCCTGGGCTGCCGGTGATAAAGCATGTGCATGATATAGCTGTGCCGGAAAGTATGCGGCGTTACCGGAATCGAAAAATGCACGCCGTCAGCTTCAGCCCGCTTCACCGCCTGTTTCAGCCAGTTGCGCATTGTCTCATCCGTGACCGGCCATAACGGCTCACGCCGGCGGGGGCGGGTGGTGACCATCCAGCTTTCCATCTGACGCACAAAACTGGCATCCGTCAGCGGTACCAGACGCACTTCATCTTTTGGCGGCCGGCCACGACGTGCCCGCACTTTTTCCGACAGCACCCGAACAAAAGGGCGCAGACCATCCAGGTCGAACGATTCCGGGGTGAGCGTCCGGGCTTCACCGATACGGATCCCGGTATTCCACATGGTGGCGAACAACATGTGGTGACGCTGGTCAGGCATATACCAGAGGAGGGCGCTCACTTCCGGCGCCAGGAGGTAAGCCGGCGTGGCACCTGTTGAGGTGGCCATCCGCCGGAGTGCCACCGCGGTCGCAAAATCAACGCCCGGGGCGATCGGCAGCAGAGAGACGCGTTCTGGTGAATTCTGCAAGGGAATGATGCTGTTCATGAGTTATTTTTCACGTAGCGCACGCACTGTTTATGGATACAGGTATTTTGCACCTGACGGGCCGATCCTGCCATGACAATAAATCGCAGCGCGCGGATCCTTTTGTTGTCTTATCCCGCATTATTGCGGGTAAAACCAAATGCGTAAAGGATCGTTTTTCTGCTCAGATCCTCCATGAAGCCAGTAATGACGCGGGTTGATGGCTGTTTTACGGTTTTTGGGAGAATTGGGGTAATGCCAGGACAAACAGGATCGAACAAAAAAAGGAAGGGAGCAGGGAAGGGGAGGATGCGCTACGTGAATTCTGACCTGGTACACCCCTGTAACCCTGTCAGTTTTCACGCAGCGCAATGTGGTTGCCGACTACTGCCCAGTTGAGATGACGGCCGGCATCCTGATGCTGACTTAATATACGGATAATAATAATTTCAGTATCAGTCTGCAGAAAATAAAGCATATGTCATTCAACGGGTAGTGCCAATATGTATTCCCCCAGTTCAGGACGGGGAGTACCGATATTATGAGCACTCCAAAACAAAAAAAAAGCGGAGAGCTGATTAATATATCTGTCGGCCCTCTCCTCACCGAAAATGGTGGTAGCCGTAATACCAGATATCCTCAAGATCCTGACTGGCTTTAGGTGTGAGTTTAACGTTTTTCACCGGCAGGCTTTGTGCCTGCTTTAACTTTTTTCAGGAACGCGTCCTTTTCCCACACCACAGGCTCGCCGCTGCTCAGGCCTTCTGCCAGTAAATTCCGCAGGGTCTGGAGACGTGATTCTGCCTGTTTCTCGCGAAGGAGACGAAGTGACTCGCGGATCACCTCACTCTGCGTACGATAATCACCTGATTCAATGAGAGATTCTATGAAGTCACGGAGTTCGTGTCCGAGATCCACTGTTATTGTTCTGGCGATATACAAGCCTCACGATTGTAAGTTTAAATCTTACAATCAGTTTGAATGATACTCAAAGGTGCGTCAAGTACTGAATATTTGGGATAAATGGAGGAATGTCAGGATGTAAGTAACAGAAAAGAGGACGGCTCCTGCTGTCATCCGTCCATCTTCAAAGTAAAGTTTCTTAGTGTGTGTAGGAATAATCCTTGTTTCTGGCAAAAAATGTTATAAACCAAAAGATAATATAATTAAGAACACTCAATATCTTCCTCATCATCGCGTTCATAGCGATTTCCAGTAATTATTCTTATATCTAGAGCTGAATGGAGCATCTTATGAATTTTCATCAGACTGGCACGTTTGATTTCATTTTTTGTTGTTGGTGTACTGTCTCTGAATGCCCATTTGTAAGGTGTCAGGCTACTAATCTTGAAACCTACAATTCCAACTGTATAAAGACAAAGCATTATTTCATTAATGACATCCTGTTCTCTTGATTCTCCTTCTAAAAATTTGTTTGCTGTAATAGCACATGGATCAGTAGTATTTTGAATGGATAATTCACTTAATACCGCGTCTATAGTGTTTTTGACATAGATGTTCTACTAAATTTATCAGGAAGATTTCTCAGTATTTCAATTGTTTCCTCAAAGGAAGGGTATATATCCCCCCATTCTTCTTTTAGAGATCTCAGGCGCTTTAAGGAATAGACTGCCTCCGCTTTATGAATTGAATCCCATGATATTCTTTCTCTGTTAAGTGCCACATTAAAACACTCATTCACGTATTGTAAAACGTCTCTTGGTCGAAATAATGTTCTTTCAATTATATATTCAATAGGGGTGATGCCTAAATGCCCCCCCTTTGCTTTTGGAAATATATCTTTAATAGTAACATCTTCTCGAGTATATTGTCTTTTGTATACCTCTCGCACTCGTTTTTGGACTAATTCGGTTAGTTGTTGAGAGGTCCATTTTATATCAAGTATATATGACTCATATTTTTCCTCCTGAAAACCAGAGCCTCTTGTAATATTAAATACTGATCGTAAAAGGTCCAGGCGTAAAGCAGCTATTATTTTGATATTTTTAATTTTACGAAACACCTTAATCTCTTCAATTAGCGCTCTTATAAATTTATATCTTGTATCATTTTCCGCCCAGTTATCATCCAGTTGATCAATAATGATGTAATAGTTTTTTTGTGGGTCATCAAAAGAATATTCAGCAAGCAATGAAAGTATTTCATTAAGTTTTTGAATCTGTAACCTACTGACAACCTCATTTGCTCGTTTCTTAACATCATGTATTTGTTCTTCGGTTAGTTTTTTTGCATATTCAGCACTAAGATTTACAGCACTGTATTCTGTGCCAATCGAAGCCTTAGTATCACGTTCCAGTTTGTATGTTATTTCCCTAAGATGGGTGTCAGTATCTATCCAAAATTTATCTCCCCACTCCCTAAAATACTCAAGGGCTTTTCGTTTTATCTCATCTTTTTTTAGCCTGCTAAGCAAGTTTGAGAAAAAGCTATTCGTATCAGATTCACTCTTAATGTCATGGCGTATTTTTAATAATTCCATAATTACAATATGTCGCCATAATACTTTATAAAACATATCAAGATTAACATTTAACTCTTCAAAAAATGAAATTATATCTGAATGCTCTAGAAAACCTATTGAAATATCATTAGGGTCAAGTTTTTTATATTTATGTGCTTTGTTTGCCACCATGTGCAACAAAGCACTTTTTCCTGCGCCTGTTCTTCCTATAACTATAGATGATGTATCAGATGGGTTTAATAGTTTAGAAAGATAACCACTATCAATAAAACAGTTTTCCAAGAGAAGTGTGTCTGATTCAGCGTCCAATTCGCCGATTTTAAAATTTTGCCTTATTATTATAGGGTTTATGCTCATAATTTCCTCAACGCTATTAATTGGTTTTATTATTACATTATAATTGATTTTTGATAATTGTATTTAAATTGATAGAAATTGCGATGGAGATCATAGAATAAAAGTATTGAGTGTTTCAATTTTTATTAATAGTTGCAACTATTAGGATAACTGCTTCTCGCTTGTTCTTTGTCGTCAATATTTTCAGCTCAATATCATCTCGAACGTTCATGCTTCAGTATGGCTTCTGCTATTCGTATTCAGAAACGTGCGTCTCTTCTTCAAGCGGCTCAAACCATTTTTCTTTAGCGACTTCATTGAACTTCTTACAAATGGTGTAAAGAGTTACGTTAGAAAGAGCATAGTTACGGGAAAACTGACGGGCAAAATTGGCACTCTTGGCCTATCGCTCAGCGCCTGGTTAATGCGCGCACCAGTGTTCCAGAGCTTCGACAGCAGCATTTTGTGCTAAAGATCCGGGCCGTAGTAAGCTCACTTCCACCGCCAGCACGGCAGGGTAATCGATGACCACCGGCTACTGAGCAACCGAGACTGTCTGCAGTACGAGTATAATGATTCCAGTTATCAGGATACATCTCTGTCTGTTGATATGTTCAGCGCTGAAGCAATGATTTCCCGGTTTTCCTCACTACGCCAGTTTCCGAAATAGTCCACCTCCTGGCACAGGGAACGGTGTGCTGCCTCTATAAGGTCAGACACTCTCTGAAGAGCATTCTGTAGCTGCTGCGCTGATATACCTCTTGGCACATCATGCTCATCCACCCCGTTACGGTGCACAAGGTCGTTTCGCCAGTCTGCAATAATGTCCAGCGGCTTAACCGGCCAGACGGGCGGAGTATGCAGCACGGCGCTGAAATAGCGCTCAATGGTTTTAACGTTATGAAACGTCATTCGGGAAACATAATTGCGTGCGGCGGGCCTGAACATATCAAGTTCCATCTCACGCACAGACTGCTTTTTGTTTTTTTTGACGCGTTCTGAATTCAGGTAATATTCATCCCTGAAGCGTTTAAGAGGCCAGTCATGTTCCAGCAGAGCCCTGGCGCAGTACATCAGGTATGCTTCCATGACAGTCACTGCATGGACGAAAGACATCCTGTACACCAGTTCTGGCTGCTCTCTGTCGAGCAGGGCATGTAGCTTCTGCAGCTCCTGTCTTGCGTGCCGGTGACGCTGATGAACATCGTTCAGGGAAACCACGAACAGTCCATGTTCATGATCCCACTGAGCCTGATCAGCAAGCGCCTCCTGCTCCCAGTAATACAGGTTCGCGGCCTCCTCCCATGCTTCAGACTCAGGGACAATATCCGGGTAATTTTCCTCAAGCCATTCATTAAATCGTTCCGCTTCAATATCAATCATCATGTCTTTCATATGAGAAATCCCGCCTTCTATTTCTGTTGATCAGCTGCAGCTGCTTTTACGATGGCGTCTATTGCCTTTTCAACCGAAAACGGTCTCAGCTCACCGTTGCTCAGCTGGACCTTATAGCAGGGATGTGACACCCAGCGGCCATTCGTAAAACGAGGTTCATTCTGAACCGTAAAATGTTTAATCAGACGACCGTTCAGTTCCCAGCCCGGACAACTGTCACAATAGAGGGTGAACAGTTCCTTCAGCTCTTCAAAATAGTCACCTTCTGAAATGATCCCGACAGCTTTCACGTCAGGTCGTTGATCCATGTAATAGCCGCGGGCTTTCTGTTTTGATGCAAATTCCTTCTGACCAATCTTCACCGGTATTGAACGTCCCATTCTGAACTCCTTTGTGTTTAGCTGACAAATAGTCACTCGCCACAACCAGTTTCACGACATTAACTCTTCTCATCATCATGACGGATTATTTTCCAAGCCGTGATTATTTCTCACCTGATAACAAGCAGCCATATAACCACGTAGTTAAATTACCGGGTCCCCGTTTTCACCTGATCCAACTTTCTATAATTTAACGGATTTCCGGAAGTGTACCACGCACACGAAATAACCATATCGCCCTTTTATGGTGGTGAGCGGCCGGTCACGGGGCAGGGGAAGGACACAACATATAGCGTCACAGCCAGCTGAGAACACCGCTACATCTTGTGTTGCCGGGCCGCAGCGCGCCGGAGGCCGGAAAGCAGATCCGGGACTAGCTTTTTTCGGATCTGACCGGGAAAAGAGAGAATACAACATAGGTTCAACATATCCATATGCCGGGCATCTGCATAGGTGTGGCATACGCATATACTTACCATCTGCATATGCTATGACTATACATATGCTTTGCATCTGCATATACTGAACATAGTCATACAGGCCGGTCGGCCAGGAGGAAATGATGAGAACTGTATCCATTTTTAAAAACGGCAATAACCGCGCCATTCGTCTGCCCCGCGATCTGGATTTTGAGGGAGTGAGCGAGCTGGAGATCGTCCGGGAAGGGGACAGCATTATTTTGCGTCCCGTCCGGCCGACCTGGGGCTCGTTCGCGCAGTTCGAGAAGGCAGACCCGGACTTTATGGCGGAGCGCGAGGACGTTGTCAGCGACGAAGGACGATTTAACCTGTGAACAAGACCTATATGCTCGACACCTGTATCTGCTCGTTCATCATGCGCGAGCAGCCGGAAGCCGTCCTGAAGCGCCTGGAGCTGGCGGTGCTGCGCGGCCAGCGCATCGTTGTCTCGGCCATCACTTATTCTGAAATGCGCTTCGGGGCCACCGGCCCGAAGGCCTCCCCGCGCCACGTCCAGCTGGTCGACGCGTTCTGCGCCCGCCTCGATGCCATCCTGCCCTGGGATCGCGCTGCGGTGGACGCCACCACGGAGATTAAGGTGGCGCTGCGAATGGCCGGGACGCCGATCGGCCCGAACGACACGGCCATTGCCGGGCACGCCATCGCCGCCGGTGCCGTGCTGGTGACGAATAATACGCGGGAATTTGAGCGGGTACCGGGTCTTGTGCTGGAAGACTGGGTAAGATAACGCTGTAAAACAAAACAGGCGGTCTGGCGCAGCCGGACACTCTTTCAGTCAGCGGTATATAAAGGAATAAAAGATGCCTCTGATCACGCGGCTTATGCTGCAAAACTTTAAAAAGTTTCCGGAACTGGACCTGCGCTTCACTCATGACCGTAACATTCTGGTCGGGGACAATGAGTCCGGGAAAAGCACGATTCTGCTGGCCCTTGACCTTGTGCTGAGTGACAGCCGGCACCGGGTCGAGGCATTGGGTGTGGAATCGCTCCTGTCCCAGTCAGCAGTAAGGCAGTTTCAGGAAGGTGAGCGCCGCGCCGATCAGTTACCCGTGCTGACAGCTGACGTTTTCCTGAGTAATGGGGGAGATCCTGACCTGAACGGCAGGCAAAATCTGGCGGGTATCAATGCGGATGGTCTCAGAATGCGTATTGCACCAATGACGGAGGAATACGGCCAGGATATTCACAATGTACTACAGCAGGATCCCGATAATTTTCCCTATGAATACTATTCCGTGCGGTTCAGCACCTTCTCCGGTGGTCATTTCGCCAGCTTCAGACGCTATCTGCGCCATCTGCTCTTAGACAGTGCACGCATCGATAACGAGCACGCCGCACAGGAATATACGCGCACAGTTTACAGCGTCAATGTGCCGGTGGCCGATCGGTACCGGCTTGAAAACAGTTACCGGCAACAGAAAATGCACTTCTGCACCCGGCATCTGTCAGCCATAAACGACACGCTGGAAACGTATCAGTTTGGCGTGCGTTCCGGTGCTAAATCAGGGCTTGAGGCGAATCTGGACATTACCGAGGACGGTATTTCCATTCGTCACCGTGGAAAAGGAAGGCAGTGCTTCATCAAAACGGAGTTTGCGCTGCAGCGGCATCAGCAGCAGGGAGAGCTCCACGTACTGTTGCTTGAGGAGCCGGAAAATCATCTCAGCCATGTCAGTATGAAGAGGCTGGTTAATCAGCTTGCCACTGAACGGCAGACGCAGGTGTTTATTGCCACACACAGCAGCCATATCTCCTCCCGCCTCGATCTGCGTAAGGCAATCCTCCTCGGGTCTGCCCGGCCGGTACTGATGAATGAACTTTCCGCTGAGACTGCCGCCTTCTTCATGAAAGCACCGGATAATAACGTACTGGAATTTGCGCTGGCCAGACGTGTGCTGCTCGTGGAGGGGGATGCTGAGTTTATTCTGATCGAGGCCTTTTATCGCCGCCTGTATGGCAGGGCACCGGAGGAAGACGGAGTTCACATCATCGCTATCGGCGGAACGAGTTTCCGTCGTTATCTTGAACTGGCCCGTCTTCTGGAAAATCGCGTCGCGGCCCTTCGTGATAATGACGGCAACTATCAGCAAAACTGCGATGAACGCTATGCTGACGTGATTTGTTCCCGCTCCCGGGTATTTGCTGATCGCGATAACACCCGATCCACATTTGAAATCAGCCTGTATCAGGATAACGCTGATCTGTGTGATACGCTTTTCCGCGGACCCCGCCGGACACTCACGGTGCAGGAATACATGCTGGCCAATAAGGCAGAAGCAGCATTCCGGCTGTTACAGCTGCACGCCGGAGAGCTGACCGTACCTGATTATATTCAGGAGGCACTGGCATGGATAAGAGAGTGATATTTGCGGTTGCCGGCTCGGGCAAGACCACGCTGCTGATACGACGGTTGAGTGAGGACAGGAGGACGCTGCTCCTGACCTTCACCGTGAATAATGAAGCGCATCTGCGGGCACAGATTATCAGACGTTTTGGCTTTATCCCGGAAGGGATCAGGGTGATGACCTGGTTTGAGTTTCTGCACGGTTTTTGCTTCCGGCCTTTCCTGCAGGAGCAGCTGGCATCGCGTGGCCTGAGCTTCGACCAGCCCCCACCCAGAATACCGCGCACGAATGCCCGGCATTATCAGGATCCCGCCGGACGGCTGTATCACCGGAGGCTCGCACATTTACTGACAGCCCGGGGGTTGCTGCCGGATATCCGTATCCGGCTTGCCCGTTACTATGATGAACTGCTTGTCGATGAAGTCCAGGACTTTGCCGGACATGACTTTAATTTTCTGCTGGAGCTCTGCCGCGCGGAAATCACTGTGCTCTGTTGCGGCGATTTTTATCAGCATACCTTTGATACAAGCCATGACGGCAACGTTAATTCAACGCTGCACGACGACATCACGCGATATGAGGCCCGCTTCGACGCAGCAGGTTTCGCGGTTGACCGGGACACGCTCAACCGGACATGGCGTTGCTCAGCTTCAGTGTGCGAGTTTATCACCGGGCAACTGAACATCCGTATCGCTGCCCATGGGATACATGCCTCCCTGATTGAAACGATCGCAGATACAGAGCGCTCAGCCACCCTGCACGCCGATAATACGGTGATTAAGCTCTTCTATCGTGAACATCACCGTTACGGCTGCTATTCCATGAACTGGGGCGCCAGTAAAGGGCTCGATCACTTTCAGGATGTCTGCATTGTGATGGGATCCTCCCACTGGAAGCTTCTGACCCGTCAGGAACTGGCAACCCTTCCACCGTCGTCCCGTAACAGGCTGTACGTGGCATGCTCACGGGCGCGCGGCAACATTTATTTTGTTCCCGAAACTCATCTGCGCCGATTCCGAAACTGAGTTACCGACTTCTCAGTCGGGCACAAATCAGTAAAAAGCGAGGGTCATCGACGGGAATACCGGCTGGACAGGTGCGGTTCCGGTTCTCGCTTTCCGGAACCTGGCTAACAATATGTAACATTATCATTAAATACAATTATGCCAGTTATTTTTATTCGCAAAATGCGGTGATGCTTCCAATTAGTAGAACATGTGTTTTTCAATAAACGTCCCGATGACTTTTTCGTGGATCTCTACTGAACGCGAGAAGCAGATTGTTTTACGAGCCAAGCGCTTAATGCGGGTGCGCAGCGTCAGGTTATTGCGCTCAATCCGTTGGGTGAATATTTTTCCGGTCAGATGCTTATCCTTCGGCACCTCCCGGCCATAGCTGCCCCAGTCGTCGCTGGTGATCATGCCGATGTTGAATGGCGTAAGCAGTGCCAGTAGTTCCCGGCAGGTTTCATCGGTACGGGGACCAAAAGTGTAGGCCAGTACCTCCCCTGTTTTGGTGTTATACGCGTACCAGAGCCAGTGTTGCCGGGCTTTACTGCCAACGAAACTCCATTGCTCATCAAGTTCGCAGATAAGCGCCACATCAGCATGAGCAACGGGCGAAGACGTTATTCGCTTTGGCGTGAGTTTTTTAAAGTCCGGATGACGGTGTTAATGCCAATTTTCAGTGTCCTGGCGGTATCGCGAACCCCGGCGCCATTGAAGGCCATTTCAGTGATCAGCTCTTTAATGCCCGGCTTACGGGCCTCATAAGTGTAAGTGAGCTGAAAAACGCGGTGGCAGTCACGGCAGCGAAATCTGTCATGGCCTTTAGGGTTCTGACCATGGCGGTAGACCTGTGCAGACTGACAACGAGGACAATGAATGTTAACGCTGGCCATGAAAGAACCTCAAAAGCCCGCATTATACATCAGATTCAACTAATTAGAGGCATCACCCAGTGAGATTTATCGGGAGGCCCGCTATTAGCGGGCTTTTCTGCATCTGGCGTGTAACGGATGTTGCTAGAATACGGTTATTAATCGTTACAGGCTAATAAAAAGACCCATTTGACTTATTTTTATAGTCAAGTACAGATCTTTTTATTATATGGTACGAGGAGGAAAGGATAATAGCCATAATTAATGTTAGAGTCATAATTAAAGCTGGTTTATACTTTTTATTTACTATTTCAGTATTGATTGAAATAAAGTTTCTTTCTCCGGAAGTGTTTGTTTTAGTTAATAATGCAACCTTTGCATATGTTTCAGTGCCATTTATATAGTTGCTATCCTGGTTGTTAACTATGCTTTTATAAGTTTTATAATCTTGGATGTACCAGTCATTAATAGCTTTATGGATAGCGTTTACTTCAGCGGTAACCAAGGGTTTGTAACGGTCATCACCAGCCCATGACAGGTTTATTTTTTTTCCTCTCTCATCTATATTTGATGTTATAAACTTGCTTTTATTGTTTATGATTGATTGTATAATATTCGCTTTACAATAAAAGTCAGACTCACAGTTAATAATCATGCTTGGCGAATTAGCGATCATATTTAATTCGTAATTTATATTTATTTTGTTTTTGTTTGCTAACAAGAAAATAGATGACAAAATCAATGAGAAAACAACAAACAAAACAATGCTCACGATTTTTTTCTTAAGAAAGAGAAATAACTCGATGAAATCAATATCAGGTGAATTGTTTTCCATTTTTCATATGGCGGACGAACTGCAACTTGCATTCGATTTCTACAAGGATGAGCTGGTAACGGAAGAAGAGGTGGATGAAGCCTATGCAAAAGCGTCTGCCGCCGTAGAAGCTCTTGAACTCAAGAATATGCTTCGTGAGGAAGCCGACCAGATGGACTGCGTACTGAAAATCAATTCGGGCGCTGGCGGTACGGAAAGCCAGGATTGGGCAAGCATGTTGATGCGTATGTATCTGCGATATGCCGAAACTCATGGATATAAGGCGACCATCGCCAACTTGCAGGAAGGCGATGAAGCCGGAATCAAGGCTTGTACCATTGAGATAGCGGGTGATTATGCTTACGGCTATCTGAAAGGTGAGAACGGTGTA
>OGXH01001000.1_pt1 | contig 20978 bp, 14 predicted proteins | sample 1576241 | NCBI WGS metagenome assembly OGXH01 (sample SAMEA3541529, study PRJEB24748) | human gut metagenome | biome: human gut; feature: human-associated habitat; material: faeces | place: China | collected 2012
ATGTTTAAAATTCATATTTTTTTCATATTAATAAACCTTTACAGAACAATAATAAATGACGTATAATAAGCAGGTCAGGAAGGATGTGATTTGACATGAAAATAGAAAGACTAAGTGAAAATTCAATACGTTGTACACTTAATCGTGCTGACTTAGACTCAAGAGAGCTTAAAATCAGCGAATTAGCTTATGGAACCGAGAAGGCTAAGAGCCTTTTTAAAGATATGATTGCACAGGCATCTTTTGAATGCGGCTTTGAAGCAGAGGATATTCCTCTCATGATAGAAGCCATACCTGTATCACCTGACTGCATTGTTCTTGTCATCACTAAGGTTGAAGACCCGGAAGAGCTTGATACGCGCTTTTCCAAGTTCGCACCATCGGATGATGATGACGACTATGCGGACATGCTCGACTCTGACGATGACATGCATGGCATTGATGATGGTTCATCACTGCTTAACAGAATAAATGAAGCTCTCAATCAGGATGCCGACTTCATCCCATTCTCAGACAGCTTCCTTTCCAAGGCAAAAGGCAAGAATAAGAATAGTAAAGACATTGACGCTTCCGATTCATCCGGCAGCACTTCTGAAGAGTGGAAAAACGGCGTCGGCAGCGCACTGCTTGAGTATGCTCAGGGCACCGGCGACTGGGATGCTGTTGTAACCGCATTCGTAGATGGCTGGAAGACAGAATATGACGCAGCACATGCGGAATAATTCAGCTGTATAAGAGCCCTGCATCAAAGCTCAGTATGCAGGCAAACAAAGAGGATCATAATCAGAGGGCGGGCTATGTGCCCGCCCTTTCCCTTTAACGCACGGGATTTTTGCTTCACGTGCGGTAATTACAGATGTTTTGAAATAATGCCGCCTGTGCGGATGCAGAGAACACGAAAGCGGCAGAATGAGAGGAAATTATGGAGAAAGCAATCAGACGGTATTGGCCGATTTTTGTTCTGCCCACATTTCTTGCATTTATCCTTGGATTTATTGCGCCTTTTGCGATGGGTGTATATTTGTCCTTCTGCAAGTTCACGACGGTAACAGATGCAAAGTTTATCGGTTTTTCAAACTATCTTAAAATTTTTACAGATGCTTCATTTGTACACGCCCTGTGGTATACAGCGATTTTCACAGTTGTGACGGTTGTGCTGATCAATGTGCTTGCATTTGCGGTAGCACTGCTTTTGACAAAGGGATTTCGGGGGACAAATATCTTCCGGACAGTATTTTTTATGCCGAACCTGATCGGTGGTATCATCCTGGGTTATATCTGGCAGCTTCTGTTAAATGGTGTACTGCTGTATATGAACCGGACACTGACCTATTCCTCCGTCTATGGCTTCTGGGGACTGGTTATTCTGATGTGCTGGCAGCAGATCGGCTATATGATGATCATTTACATTGCCGGAATTCAGAATATCCCCGGGGATCTGATCGAGGCTGCAAAGATTGACGGTGCGACTTCCGGACAGATTTTGAAAAACGTGACAATTCCGATGGTAATGCCCTCCATTACGATCTGTACATTCCTGACCCTGACCAATTCGTTTAAGCTGTTCGACCAGAACCTGGCGCTGACAAACGGCGAGCCCTCCAACATGTCCGAGCTGCTGGCGCTGAATATTTTCCGTACATTTTATGGACGTACCGGCTGGGAGGGCGTCGGTCAGGCGAAAGCGGTCGTATTCTTCCTGCTGGTAGCAGCGATCGCATTGACGCAGAACTGGCTGACACGTAGAAAGGAGGTACAGCAGTAATGAATGTGAGAAAAGCAAAGCATGGCTGGATCTTTACGCTGGTCTTTACCCTGATTTCCATTGCCTATGTATTTCCGATCGCGCTGGTTGTGATTAACTCTTTTAAAAAGAAGGCTTATATCAGTAAGAAACCCTTTGCCATTCCGACGGACAAGATGTTTGTCGGCATCGAAAACTATATCAAGGGAATCCAGAGAACCGGCTTTATTGACGCGTTCTTTACCTCTCTCTTTATTACGGTGCTGTCTGTTGGCGTGATCATCCTGTGTACCTCCATGTGTGCGTGGTATATCAGCCGTGTAAAGAATCGTTTTACAACTGCGCTGTATTTTCTGTGTCTGTTTTCGATGATCGTTCCGTTCCAGATGGTAATGTTTACCCTGTCCAAGCTTGCGGATATGCTGAAATTAAATAATCCGCTTGGTATCGTCATTGTATATCTGGGATTTGGCGCAGGGCTTTCCGTCTTTATGTTCTGCGGCTTTGTAAAGAGCATCCCGCTGGAAATTGAAGAGGCTGCGATGATCGATGGTTGTACGCCGCTGCAGACCTTTTTCGGAATTGTTATGCCGATTATGAAGCCAACCTGTATTACGGTTGCAATCCTGCAGACGATGTGGATCTGGAACGACTATCTGCTTCCGTATCTTGTACTGGATATGACGAAGTATAAAACAGTTCCCATCGCAGTTCAGTATCTGAAGGGCGGATATGGCTCTGTCGACATGGGGGCGATGATGGGCGTCCTGGTGCTTGCCATCATTCCGATCATTGTATTTTATCTGGCATGCCAGAAGTACATCATCGAGGGCGTTGTAGCTGGTGCTGTAAAAGGATGAGCTGCGTACCGGAATAAAAATACATATTTAGAAAAAAGAATAAAGCCGTTCGGCTACTGCAAACAGCCGGACGGCTTTTTGCAATTTTGTGATTGTTTTGACTTTACGGGGGTTTTCCTATAAAATGTCGGAGAAAACGCGAAACTTTGAAATTGCGGTCGAAACAATAAGTATGGTAGGGCAGAGAAGTAATGGAGCAGGAAAACAGAGAGATGGAAGAGATCACAATTAAAGATATTGCACGGATGTGCGGCGTTGGAGTAAGCACAGTATCCCGGGCGATCAATAACCATCCGGATATCAATCCTGAAACGAAGCAGAAGGTAATGGGCATCATTCAGAAGTATGGGTATATTCCGAATAACAGTGCACGGTATCTGAAGCGGACGGACGGAAAGTGTATCGCTGTGCTTGTGAAGGGATTAACAAACCCGTTTTTTGCCGGAGCGATCAAGATCATGGAGGATGAAATCAAAAAGAAGAAGTATTCCATGGTGATCCGGCACGTTGAATCGGATGAGGATGAGGTTGATGTGGCGCTGGAGCTGGTAAAGGAAAAACGTCTGGCAGGTCTGATCTTTCTGGGGGGACATTTTGTCCATTCAGAAGAAAAGCTGAGTAAGCTGCGGATACCGTTTATTCTCTCAACAGTCGGAGAAGGACCGGACGGAATCCGGCATGATAATTACTCCACCTTGTCGGTTGACGATGAAAAAGAAGGATATCGGATGACGGATTACCTGATCCGACTGGGACACCGCAAAATCGCGGTGCTCGCTGCGGAAAAAGAAGACGTCAGCATCGGTCGGATGCGTCTGATGGGATATTTGCGGGCACTTCGGGAACAGGGAATCGAGCCGGATGAGGGACTGATCTGCTACATGAATCCGAAGCTTCCGTCCTACAGTATGGAAAACGGTTATGTTCTGACCCGACAGCTGCTGGATGAAGGAAAAGAGTTTACGGCAGTGTTTGCTTTTTCAGATACGATGGCAGTGGGAGCCTGTCGGGCGATCGCAGAGGCGGGAAAACGGATCCCGCAGGATTATTCTGTTGCGGGCTTTGACGGAATTGAGCTGTGCAGCTATTACAATCCGACCCTGACGACGATCCGTCAGCCGATCCGGGAAATTGCAGAAGAATCTGTCCATCATCTTTTTGATCTGCTGGATGGCAAAAGCAGTCATCAGCATAAGATTTTTCCGGGAGAATTGCTGGAACAGGAATCGACACGGGCGCTGTAAAGGAATCTGTACTCTGGGAATATATTACAGTTCACTCACACCATTCGCAGAAGCGCATCTTCGATGCTTTCCGCTGCTTTGCAGCTCTTTTTGCTCATAAAATGGCGCTCCCTTCGTACCCTTCTGAGTTCAGATTTTCGTGCAAGCACGGAATCTGAACTCAGAAGGGTACGAGTGAACTGTAACGAAAATATGTTACCGGTTGATATTTTATGAAATAATATTTATAATACTAGTGGGAGAGGAATATTCCTGATTTGAAATGGAGTGTAGAGACAGAAAATGGCAACCTTAAAGGATATCGCCCAGAGGGCGGGTGTAACGGCAACAACAGTATCCCGTGTTATAAACAACAGGGGATATATCAGTGAGGGGACGCGGAAAAAGGTATATGCAGCGATGGAAGAAATGCACTATCAGCCAAATGAGCTGGCACGTGCATTCTCCAAACAGTATACCAATACGATCGGGCTGATCGTGCCGCATATTTCGCATCCTTTTTTTACAAAGGTGATCAGTAATATAGAATCCTCAGCAGCGGAAAAGGGCTTTAAGCTGCTTTTGTGTAATTCAAAGGAGCAGCCGGAAAAGGAACAGGATTATCTGGATATGTGCATGTCAAACCGTGTAGCGGGCATTGTGCTGTGCAGCAAATATGTTCAGACACGGGAATTTCGCAAAATGAACATCCCGGTCGTGAATCTGGAGCGGGGAGAGGATGATGATACGATTTCTGTACAGTGTGACAACTATCAGGGCGGCAAGCTGGCAGCGGAGCATCTGATTGCATGTGGCTGTAAGAATCTTTTGCATTTCGGCGGCGTCGCCGGCAAGGATATGCCCGCGGACCGGCGTGCGGATGGATTTTCTGACGTTTGTAAAAGGGCGGGAATTCCATACCGGATATTAGTGAGCGACAGACTGTTGTACGGCTCTATGCATTATGAAGACTTTATCCGCAGGGCACTGCAGGAGTTCCCGGATGTGGATGGAATTTTTGCCAGCAGTGATCTGATCGCTTCTCAGGTGATCCAGGTCGGCGCACAGATGGGCAAACGGGTGCCGGAGGATATCCAGCTGGTCGGCTTCGACGACGTGATGATATCGACGGTTACAACACCCCAGATCACGACGATCCATCAGCCGGTGGAGGAAATGGCAGAATTGTGTGTGGAGTATATTACGAAAAGCCTGAAGAATGAGCCTGTTCCCCAGAAAATTGTACTGCCGGTACGGCTGGTGCAGCGCGGGACTACGGTTTTGAAGACGAAAATATAATAGAAACTGGTGTGAGAAATGCCGGAGCGTAAAAAGCTCCGGCATTTTAACGTTCCTGGGCGGGTCACAAGATCTTTCGCCCACTTATGAGCAAGCTCCTGTGGGCGAAAGATCTTGTGACCCTGGTATCGCATGTCATCGGTAACACAATATGTATTTCGGAAACACATTTAATATAGCACATAATGAGAAAAATAGCATAAATAGTATAAAATTGGAACTTTTGCGTAGCTGACAATAGAAAATGGTTTCGTGAAACTGTACAAATATTGCATTTTGATTTTGTAAAAAGAGACAAAAGTATAAAAGATGCACATGTTACCGGTTGACATACGTAGAACAGGGTGCTATGATGACCTCATCAGGAAACAAGAGCTCCGTACATTAGGCAAGAGCTCTAAAAGGATTCCAGGATGCAGCGGTTTTACAGGACAACTTCTACAAACCACAGCTTCTCAGAATCCATAAAGAAACAAGGAGGATTATGAAATGAAAGGTAAAAAATGGTTATCCCTCGCACTGGCAGGCATGCTGGCAGTGAGCGCACTGGCAGGCTGCGGAAGCTCCTCTTCCAGCACAGGCGGCGCAGACACAGCTTCCACCTCTACAGGTTCCGCTGATTACGACCTGTACATCTTTAACAACAAGGGTGAGAACGCAGACGCTATGGCAGCTGCAGCAGAGGCCTTCGGCGAGGAAAAGGGTGTTACGGTTAAGGTATTCTCCCTGGGTTCCGGCGTTAACAGTGATGACACACTTCGTACCGAAATGAACTCCAAGAACAAGCCGGCGATCTTCTCCTGCATGAACTCCGAATCTCTGGTTGAATGGACAGAGGGCGGATTTGCAATGGATCTTTCCAAGGCAACCAATGAAGAGTTCAAGCAGCTGGTAGCTGATATTCCGGAGAACTTCAACCTGACAGACGGCACTGCAAATTACGGTATTCCTTATAACGTAGAAGGCTATGGCTACATCGTAGATAAAGAGATGCTGGCAGCTCTGTTTGGTGAAGATCAGGTAGACGCTTTCCTTGAAGCATTCAAGACAGCAACCTATGACGAGTTTGAGCAGATGGTTCTGACTCTGCAGAGCTACATCAAAGAAGGCACAGCAGGAAGCGTTACCTTAAGCGGTCAGGAATTCGCACTGGCAGCAGAGAAGACCGGCAAGGCAGCTACTCTGGAAGGTGTATTCTCTGTAGCAGGCTCCGAAAAATGGACCTATGGTGACCACTTCGTTAACATTGCAGTAGACGCGATCTTCCCGGATTCCAAGGCAGCCGGCGAAGCTACTCTGGAACAGCTGCAGGCTGGCAAGGGTGCTTTCGAAGCTTATGCAAAGGCTCTGGATTTAAAGACCGCCAATGCAACAACCCCCAGAGGACCGGAACTGATCAATGCAACTACCAATGGCTATGATCCTTCTGTTGCAACCTTCGCAAACAGCAAGGCAATCTTCTTAAAGCAGGGCAACTGGGCATACGAGAACATCAAGAAAGCAAATGCTGACATCGTTGATACCCTGACCTTCCTGCCCATTAAGATGCCCTTCACACAGGATGACATCAAGGTAGAAGGTCTGACAGTTGAGCATATGCTTGAGTCCATTCCGGTATTCGTACCGAACTACTACTGCATCAACGACAAGGTTTCTGATGAAGAAAAAGAACTGGCAGAAGAGTTCCTTGTATGGCTGAACACCACTGAAGCAGGTCAGAAGTTCGTTGTGGAAGAAATGTCCTTCATCCCTTACAACGCTGATCCTGCAACAACCTCCGCTGGCTACAGCCTGGGCGATTCCATTATCTCCTACATGGCTGCGGATAAGACTCTGACCAACGCATACGCAGGCGCTCCTAAGGGCTGGGCTACCGATAACTTCGGTCTGCAGATGATGGAGAACTATGTAAATACTGCAGAATGGCCTGAAACCGCTTACAGCGATATCGCAGATTATGCCATCAGCAGCTGGGCTGAAATGGCTGGTCTGGAATAATCTCGACCGAGCCATATAAAAAGTGACAGAACGAAACAGAATTTTGTAAAACAGGATTTTCCGGCTGCCGCAAACATGCGATATGGGCTGCGGCAGCCTCCTCTTTCCGGCAAAGCCGGAAAACGACAGGGGAAAAGAAAAGACAAGGAGAGACGTAATGGACAGATATTATAAAAAAAGATTTGTACCGTTAGCGCTTCCGGCCCTGATTTTGTTTGTTATGGTAATTGTGATCCCGTTCATCATGGGTGTCATTTATTCCTTTACAGCCTGGAGAGGTACCTACTTTGCAGGCGGTGATCATTTCTGGGAAGCGTTTGTTGGCTTCGACAACTATGTTAAGGCATTTAAAACCAAAAAATTCCTTGATGCGTTTGTATATACCATTAAGGTAACGCTTGTGGCAGTTGTAGCGATCAACGTGGTATCCCTTGCAATGGCGCTTCTGGCAACCAGCCTGAACAAAGGCGCTGCGGCATACCGCACGATCTACTTTCTGCCGAACCTGTTAGGTGGCCTGGCACTGGGCTATATCTGGCAGTTCATTTTTGAAATCGTTTTTTCCAAGATTCTGTTCGGAGAAGACGGAATCATTTCCATTCCTGCGCTGTGTAACATGACGCAGGACAACACCAAGGCGCTGTTTGCCCTGGTAATGCTGATCACATGGCAGATGGCCGGTTATATGATGATCATCTATACCACCGGTTTGAATAATATTCCGAAGGATCTGTCGGAAGCGGCGGCGATTGACGGAGCAGGTACCTGGCAGAGATTTAAGAGCATCACGGTTCCGATGCTGATGCCATCCTTTACTATCGTATTTTTCCTGACACTGTCCAAATGCTTCATGCTGTTGGATCAGAACGTAGCGTTGACAGACGGTAACTTCAGTACCAGAATGCTGGCGATGCAGATCCTGTATACAACCCGTGACGGTTCTCCCCCGGACTACGGTCTTGCACAGGCACAGGCTGTTATCTTCTTTGTGCTGATCGCAGCTGTAACCCTGGTTCAGGTTTCCATTACATCTAAGAAGGAGGTGGAGCTGTAATGAGCATGCAGGGACGTCATAAAACAGGTCAGGCCTTGATGCACGCGATTTTGGCCCTCGTTGCGATTTATACACTGGCTCCGCTGGTTTTCCTGATCTTCAATTCCTTCAAATCCAACAATGAGATCGTGGATTCACCGGTCAGCGCGCCTTCTTCTTGGAGCTTTCAGTATATTATCAGTGCGGCGCAGCAGATCCATTTCTTCCGCGCCATCTGGATCACCTTTGTGATCACCTTCATTTCTGTGCTGCTTCTGGTTATGGTTTCTTCTCTGGCAGCATGGGTAATGGTAAGAAGCAAGAGCATCCTGGGTACTGTACTTTATCTTGGATTTACCGCAGCAATGCTGATCCCCTTCCAGTCTCTGATGTATCCTTTGCTGGATCTCTTTGAGAAAATAGGACTCAAGAACATCCCCGGACTGATCTTCATGTACGGCGGTTTTGGACTGAGTATGTCAGTATTTCTGTATCATGGCTTTATCAAGAGCGTTCCCCAGTCTCTGGAGGAAGCGGCGATCATTGACGGAGCCAACATTTTTCAGATGTTCTTTAAAGTAGTATTCCCGCTGTTAAAGGGAACTACAGTTACTGTTATCGTATTAAACGGTATGTGGATCTGGAACGACTATCTGCTTCCTTTCCTGGTAATCGGTAACAGCAACGGAGTGAAAACCCTGACGCTGGAGTTATACTTCGCCAAGCTGACATCAGGTCAGTACGGTAACCCGTGGGAGCTGATCTTCCCGGCTGTGCTGGTAACGATCATCCCGATTGTCATTCTTTATATTTTCCTGCAGAAGTATATCGTGGCAGGTGTGGCAGAAGGTGCCGTTAAGATGTAAACAGACTGGCAGTGTCGGATGATGAGAAAACCTCATAGCTGCCGAGTGTCTGCCGGCAATTGCGAAAACCCGCCTTGTGCGGGTTTTCGTTGTATCAGGGAAGCAGTAAAACAGCAGGCCTTCTACAGGCATCAAGGTCGGGGGCTTTTGACCCGACATTATCTTATCAGGAAAAGGGGATTTTGCTCATGGAAAAAGAAAAGTGGTGGAAAAAGGCAGTCGTTTATCAGATTTATCCCCGAAGCTTTTATGATGCGAATGGGGATGGGATCGGCGATCTGCGCGGTATTATTGAAAAATTGGACTATATCCGTGACCTCGGGGCAAATGTGATCTGGCTCTGTCCGGTTTATAAATCCCCGATGGACGATAACGGTTACGATATTGCAGATTATTATCATATAGATGAAGCCTTTGGAACGGACGAGGACATGGATGAGCTGATCGCAGAAGCGAAGAAACGCGGCATCCGTATCATCATGGATCTGGTGGTCAATCACTGCTCCGACGAGCATAAGTGGTTTCAAAAAGCAAAAGCAGATCCGGAAGGACCTTACGGCAAGTATTTTTATATCAAAAAAGGAATCGACGGCAAAGCACCGAACAACTGGAGGTCCATCTTCGGCGGAAGCGCGTGGGAGCCGATCGAGGGAACGGACTATTACTACCTGCACATTTTTACGAAGAAACAGCCCGATTTAAACTGGGAAAATAAAGAGCTGCGGGAAGAAATCTATAAGATGGTCAACTGGTGGCTGGATAAGGGCATCGGGGGCTTCCGGCTGGATGCCATCACCTATTTGAAAAAAGAGTCTGGATTGCCCTCTTATCCTGCAGACGGAGAAGATGGTCTGGTATCCGTTGCGCACGGCGCACTGAATCAGCCCGGAATCGAAGCACTGCTGCGGGAGTTCAGAGATCGGACATACGGAAGAAGAGAAACACTGACAGTCGGCGAGACAGCCGGTCTGACTCCGGAGACGCTGCTTTCGTTTATTTCCTTAGAAGATGGTGTATTTTCTATGGTGTTTGAGTTCTCCTGGTGCCAGCTGGAATTGAAGGGACCGAACTATTTCTGGTATGACCGACAGGAGTGGACGCCGGAGGATCTGAAAAGAGAGCTGTTTTCCAGTCACGAAATGGCAGGAGACAGGGGATGGTTTGGTGTTTGCACAGAAAATCACGATCAGCCCAGATCGATCGACCATTATCTGCCCCGGGAGGGAAGAAATTATTATGGGGCAACGATGCTCGCATCAATGTATCTGCTGCTGCGGGGCACGCCGTATGTCTATCAGGGGCAGGAGATCGGCATGAGAAACTGTGCGTATGCGTCGATGGACGATTACAATGATGTATCGACCCACAATCAATATAACCGCGCACTGGCAGATGGATTTTCACCGGAGGAAGCGCTGCGTCTGGTTCAGCTGGAAAGCCGGGACAATGCGCGGACACCGTTTCAATGGGATGATACAGAAAATGCCGGATTTACAACAGGAAAACCCTGGTTAAAGGTAAATCCCAACTATACAGGGCTGAACGCAGCACAGGAAGAGAGAGACGAGGATTCCGTGCTTACATGGTATAAGAAGATGATCGGGCTGCGTCTGCATTCCCAATGGTCAGAGCTGATCAGCGAAGGCACCTTTGCACCGGCTTATCGGGAGGAGAAAAATCTGATCGCATATCGAAGACGCTTTGAAGGCAAAGCTTTGCTCGTGTTATGCAATATGCAGCCAGAAGAGCGTGAGCTGAAGCTATCTGCTGCGTACAGACAGGTGATCGCAGACAACTATAAGGAAGCTGCTTTTGCAGGGAATACGGTGTGTCTGCGCCCGTATGAGGTTCTGATCGCAGAAGAAGCATAACAGAAGGAGCCGGTACAACGGCAGAAGGTGAGGAACTTATGCAGAGAAAAAATAATATCGTCCTGCGGCTGCACAGACAGAGAAAACCGGAGCAGGTGCTTTTGCCACTTGTCCGGGAAGATAATGGAGAAGCTTTGCGGGTTATTCTGGAAAAGCAGGACAATGTGACAGCGGAATTTATCTATAGAACAGAAAAAAAGGTCAGATCCGGCTGGCTGAAGCTGGAAATTGAGCAGGACGGCTGCCGGAGAAGTGATAATCTGGAGGAAGAGCTTCCGGTTATTTTGGAAGTGGAAACGGATATCCGGCCGGAGGCGATGACCGCAATGTATCTTTTAAACGACTGGTGGACAAGACCGGCATTTATCAATGACTTTTCGGAAATCCCGGAGCTGACACAGGCGATTTACGGAAAGCTGAGAAACGGATACTTTTTCCTACTTCCAATGCCGGGAAAACAGTTTAAGACCCAGGTGAAGCCCGGAAGAGAGAATACGCTTATTTTCGGAATGAGCGCCTGCAAGGGCGGAATCAGCAAACTGGACGAGCCTGTTTATGCATATGCGGAGGCGGACAGTTTGCAGGAAGCGGTTCATGCGTGTATGGCCTGGGCGGCAGAGTATCACGGAATCCGTTTGAAAGAGGAACGGAATATGCCGGAGATGCTGAAATATCTTGGCTGGTGCAGCTGGGATGCATTTTATACGGAGATCAGTGAAGAAAAGGTTCGCGCAAAGGGCAGAGAATTTGCGGAAAAAAATGTACCGGTGCGCTGGATGCTGATGGATGATGGCTGGCTGTCGGTGCATGGAGACGCACTCTATGACCTTGCGCCCGAAAAAGAAAAGTTCCCCAACGGATTTGCTCAGATGATCCGTGATATAAAGCGGGATACACAGGTGGACTGGTTTGGTGTCTGGCATGCGCTTGGCGGCTACTGGGGCGGAATCGAGCCGGGAAGTGACCTTGCAGCAAAAGAGCAGGAGCATTTATATCAAAATGCACCCGGAAAGTTGATCCCGTGGCCGGATGCAGCCAAGGGCTACGGCTTTTACCGGGATTGGTATGAATATCTGAAGCGGGAGGGCATCAGCTTTTCCAAAGTGGACGGACAGAGCGCCGTACATAATTATTTTGAAAATGATCTTCCACTGATGACAGCGACGCGGGGAATGCACGGGGCGCTGGAGGGCGCGGCAGCGTACTTTGACGGTGCAGTGATCAACTGTATGGGAATGGCGGCAGAGAACATGTTTTCCCGTCCTCAGACAGCGGTTGCACGAAACAGCGATGATTTTGTACCAAAACGGGAGGATGGATTTGCAGAGCATTTGCTCCAGAATGCATACAATACACCCTACCAGGGCGAGCTGTATGTATGCGACTGGGATATGTTCTGGACAAGCCATGAGGATGGTCTGCGCCACAGCCTGCTGCGTGCGATCAGCGGAGGACCGGTGTATTTCAGCGATCGGATAGGAGAAACAGCCCCGGAGGTTGCAGCACCTCTCTGCTATGCGGACGGAAGGCTGCCGCAGCTTTTACGGGCGGCAAGACCGACACAGGATTGTATGTTTCGTGATCCCAGAAAAGATGGCGTGCTGAAGCTGACAAATGCCGGAGCATATGCAAATGGTAAGATCGGCGGAGTGATTGCCGTTTATAATCTGACCCATCAGGAACAGACCTATCGGATCGGTGCATCGGATATTCCAGAGCTTTCCGGAAAAAACTGCTGGATTTATGATTGTCGTAATCAGACTGCTGCGGCCTGCAGTGCAGAAGAAGGCAGAGAATACCGCCTTGCAGCGGGGGATTTCACCTGGTTTTTGTTTGTGGAGGACACAGAGGGGAAAACCTTTGTGGGACTTGTGGATAAATACATCAGCTTTGATGCGGTACTGTGGATGCATGAGATCGGCGGCAGGCTAATGGGCGAAATCTGTGGCGGAAAGACCGTCGGATTTTTATCCAAAGAGCCTGTAAAGCGCGTGCTTTGCAACGGAGAGGATGTAACAGCGCAGGTGGAGAAAAAGGATTGCCTGTATTTGCTTGAGCTAAACGGACAGAATGCGGTAATTGAAGTGGAATAAAAATCACAGCACAACGCTGGCGGGGGCGCTGTGACATCCGCGTTCGAAATTGAAATAAAATCTGCTGTGCCCGCCGCGCGGCAAAAGGAGAGGAAAGAACATGAAAACAGCGCAGGAATATCAGAAAAGACTGCAGCGCCATTTGGATGAGCTCAAATGGCTGTACTGCGAATTATATCCGGGAAGAGAGGATATGTTTACCCAGTTATGTGAACAGATGGAAGCATGGTATCAGGACCGCCCGGAATCAGAAAAGAAGCTGGACCGGGAGCGGGAACAGGAGCCTGCATGGTACAGCCGCCAGGATATGCTTGGTATGATGCTGTATATCGATGCTTTTGCCGGCAATTTGAAGGGTGTGAAGAAAAAGCTGCCTTACCTGGAAGCATGCAACGTAAACTACCTGCATCTGATGCCGTTTCTGGATACCCCGAAGGGAAAAAGTGATGGAGGCTATGCGGTAGCAGATTACCGGAAGGTGCAGCCGACTCTGGGTACGATGGAGGAGTTGGCTTCTCTGTGCAGCGCCTGCCATGAGAAAAAGATGAGCGTATGCATGGACTTTGTAATGAATCACACATCTGAAGACCATGAGTGGGCAAAGCGCGCACTGGCAGGAGAAAAGGAGTATCAGGATCGGTATTTTTTCTATGATACACCGGACATTCCGCAGGAGTTTGAAAAAACAGTGCCCCAGGTATTTCCGACAACGGCGCCCGGTAATTTTACCTGGCGGGAGGAGTGCCAAAAATATGTTATGACGTCCTTTTATCCCTATCAGTGGGACTTAAACTATTCCAACCCGGTCGTTTTTAACGAGATGGTCTATAATATGCTGTATCTGGTGAATCAGGGAATTGATATCGTCAGGATCGATGCGGTTCCTTATATCTGGAAGCAGCTGGGAACAGACTGCAGAAATCTGCCGCAGGTACACACCATTGTGCGCATGATCCGTATGATCACGGAAATCGTTTGCCCTGGCGTTGTGCTGCTGGGTGAGGTTGTTATGGAGCCTGCCAAGGTTGTCCCCTATTTCGGAACGATCGAAAAACCGGAATGCCATATGCTGTATAACGTAACGACGATGGCATCAACCTGGCATACCGTTGCAACAAAAGAGGTTGCGCTGTTAAAACAGCAGATGGACGTGGTAAACAGCCTGCCGAAGGAATATGTGTTCCTGAATTATCTGCGTTGTCACGACGATATCGGCTGGGGATTGGACTATGATTTCTTAAAAACCTCCGGTATTCAGGAGATTCCGCATAAGAAGTATCTGAATGAATATTTCCGGGGCATGGCAGCAGGCAGCGATGCGCGGGGAGAGCTGTATAATGATGATCCTGTATTGCAGGATGCGAGACTTTGCGGAACGACGGCATCCCTGTGCGGTCTGGAGGCTTCGCTGCAGGCAAAGGACTCGGCGAGAATTGAGCGTGCTATTCAGAAAATCCTGATGCTCAACGCCTATCTGTTTATTCAGTCCGGCATTCCGGTTATCTACAGCGGAGATGAGATTGGTCAGCTCAATGATTATTCCTATAAGGATGATCCGGATGCAGACCGTGCGGCGGATTCCCGTTATGTACACAGAGGACATTTCCGTTGGGAGCTGGAAAAGAAAAGAGCAGAAAAGGGCACTGTCCAGAACCGTATTTTTGAGGGCATGCAGAAGATGGAAAAAGCCCGCTTTGCATGTGGTCCGTTTTCCGGAAAGGCTGCTGTATGGACCTATGATACCTATAACAGCCATGTGCTGTGCATCTGCAGACAGCTGAAAAACGAGATGGTAGTCGGTGTGTTCAACTTCTCGGATGAGCCCCAGACGGCATGGATCGACATGGGAGAAATGCCGTTTCAGGATCTGCTCGGAAAAGGAGAATGTGTTCTGCGCAATATCAAACTGCCGGGCAATGGCTACGGCTGGTATTATAAAACCTGGGAGGAGTAAAGCAGTTCGGGTGCTTCGCGGCTCCAGCTATTGCAGGGGCCGTGAAGGCTGAGAAGAGTACGGAAAATGACTTGTATCTTTCCTGAAAGTTGTGATATAATCATACAGTTACAAAAAGTAGTTTTTAAAACCATGTGTTGTGTGAGGGGCTTATGCAGAAAAAGGTACAGATCATCAGTGACGGTTCTCAGGATTTATCGCCGGAGTTATCCAAAGAAAAGGATATTGAGGTTGTTCCCTTTTATGTTTCGTTTGACGGGGAGCACTATTATAAAGAAATAGAAGAGATCACAGTGCGTGATTTTTATCAGCAGATGGTGGATCATCCGGGGATATTCCCGAAGACATCCATGCCGTCTGTACAGGATTTTTATGAGGTGTTTGAAAAATCTGTAAAAGAAAATATTCCTGTGATCTGTATTTGCATCACGGCGAAGTTCAGTGGCTCTTTGCAGTCGGCAACTACAGCAAAGGATATGATCCTGGAAGAGTATCCGGAGGCAAAGATTGCGGTCATTGATTCGACATTTGATACGGTGCTGCAGGGACTGTTTGTGCTGGAAGCGTGCAGACTGCGGGATCTCGGACTGGAATATGAGCAGATTACAGAAGCTCTGCTTTCCATCCGGGAGAGCGGCAGGATCTTTTTTACGATCGGCAGCATCGATTACTTAAAGCATGGCGGACGCATTGGAAAGCTTGCAGGAATTGCGGCCAGTGCGTTGAAAATCAAACCTCTCATCACACTGAAGGAGGGAGAAATTTTCAATTCCGGCATTACCAGAAGCCGTCAGAAATCGATGCAGAAGGTTGTGGAAATGACGGAAAAATACCTGGATGAGGTACAGGCAAAGCCGGGAGAATACAGCTTTTGTATCGGCTATGGCTATGACTATGAAGAGGCGGTCGGCTTCCGGGAGATGTTGAAGGACCTGATCCGGGAACGGCTTGGAATTGAAGAAATCGGAATTTATCAGATCGGTGCGACAATTGGAGTGCATACCGGACCGTATCCCATCGGGATTGGAATTGTCCGGCATGCAGAAGTGTAGCTCAGGATTTTGAACGTGCGTGACAGGAACAGGAGGGGCAATCCTCCTGTTCTTTTTTTGTCGTACTGTAGCTGTCGGTCATCGTACATGCCGGCGTAAGCCCTTCGTCCTGCATCAGGGCGCTGCCCCAACGATACATCGCTTCGAGAATCGGGAAAAGGCTTTCACCGAGCGCCGTCAGCGAGTAATCGACGCGGGGCGGAACGACAGGATAAACTGTGCGGGAAATCAGACCGTCTTCTTCCAGTTCACGGAGCTGCTGGGTCAGCATTTTAGGCGTCGCTTCGGGTACGAGACGGTGCAGCTGGTTGAAGCGTAGCGTCTGACCGGTCAGGTGCCAGAGCAGCAGCGCTTTATATTTGCCGCCGATTAAGCGGATTGTAGCGGAAACGGGGCAATTTTTATTGACCGAGGGATTTTCTTTTGAAGCCATAGCGATTTCTCCATTCTTATTCATGACAATAGAATGCTCGCAGAGCGTGCATTCTATTGTTGTGAGGTGAACACTATCCTTTTGGGTAGTATATTACAAAATAGTGCATTCTTTATTTTTCTATCCTAATTGTTATAATGGTAGCAGAGGATAGAAAAAAAGACAAGATGAGTTCTTTAAGGGCAGCCTTTAAAAGCTGTAAAGCAGGAAAGACTATACAGGACGGCTGCGGAATGGAGATATATGAAAAAAGAAACCTATGATATTACCGGCATGTCATGCGCGGCATGCTCAGCGCGAATTGAAAAAGGAATTTCCGGAATGGAGGGCATGCAGCAATGCAGCGTCAATCTGCTGAAAAACAGCATGACGGTTTCCTATGATGAAGCCAAGCTGGATTCCGGGAAAATTGTTCATCAGGTAGAGGATATCGGCTATGGCGCTTCGCTTCACCAGACACAGGGCAGCAAAACGACAGGAGCATCAGGCAGAGGAAAAAACGGTGCAACAGATGCGGCTGCGGCGGCAGCAAAGCAGATGAAGCAGAGACTGATCGTTTCGTTAGTCTTTACGATCCCGCTGTTTTACATTTCGATGGGACATATGGCTGGCTGGCCGCTGCCGTCGTGGCTGCTGGGAGCAAGAAATCATATGATTTTTGCATTTACCCAGTTTTTGCTGGTGCTGCCGGTTTTGATTGCAGGCGGACATTATTTTAAAAACGGATTGAAAAATCTGTGGCATCGCTCTCCGAATATGGATTCGCTGATCGCATTGGGCTCCGGCGCGGCGTTTGTGTATGGCATCTATGCGATTTACAAAATCGCCTGGGGCTTTTCCATCGAAGATATGGATATGGTCGAGACCTTTGGCATGAATTTGTATTTTGAATCCTCGGCGATGATCCTGACACTGATCACTCTGGGAAAATTCATGGAGGCCCGGGCAAAATCCAAGACGTCCGAGGCGATCACGAAGCTGATGGATCTGGCACCGAAGACCGCGAAGGTATTAAGGAATGGACAGGAAGAAGAAATTTCCGTAGACGATGTACAGAATGGAGATATTCTGGTTGTCCGGGATGGTGATACAGTTCCGGTGGATGGAAAAATTACAGAAGGCTTTGCTTCTGTGGATGAATCTGCGATTACCGGCGAAAGCCTTCCGGTGGACAAGCAGACCGGAGATCCTGTGACCGGAGGTACGATCAACCGAACCGGATATTTTCAGATGGAAGCAACTGCGGTTGGAGAACATACGACACTGTCAAAGATTATTCAGCTGGTAGATGATGCGACATCCTCCAAAGCGCCGATTGCAAAGCTGGCGGACAGGGTCAGCAGTGTGTTTGTGCCGGTTGTCATTACAATAGCGCTGTTGGCGGCAATCCTCTGGCTGCTTGCCGGTCAGAGCTTTGAGTTTGCACTTTCTGTTGCGATTTCTGTGCTGGTAATTTCCTGTCCGTGTGCCCTCGGACTGGCAACGCCTACGGCGATCATGGTGGGAACCGGACGGGGTGCGGCGAAGGGGATTTTGATCAAATCTGCGGAAGCGTTGGAGATTACACATAGCATCGATACAGTTGTTCTGGATAAAACCGGCACGGTAACCCAGGGCAAGCCGGTTGTGACGGACGTGATCGCGCTGGAAGCAGACGGAAAAACAGCAGGTGAAAACACGCAGGCGTATACAGAGCTTTTGCAGCTGGCCTTTTCTCTGGAAAAAATGTCCAGCCATCCGCTTGCAGAGGCGATTGTCAAAAAAGCGGAAGCATGCTCAGCAGCGTTCCGGGAGGTTTCGGATTATGAGATGATCCCGGGACAGGGCATTGCGGGAACGATCGACAAGGCACGATGCCTTGCGGGAAACCGAAAACTGATGGAAACCAACCGGATCGACATTTCCGTAGCGGCAGGATTGCAGGAAAAACTGGCGGATGAAGGCAAGACGCCGTTGTATTTTGCACAGGGAGGAAAGTTCCTCGGCGTGATTGCTGCTGCGGACGTTGTAAAACCCACCAGCAGGGAGGCAATTGCCAGACTGCAGGAGATGGGAATGGACGTCATTATGCTGACCGGCGACAATGCAAGAACGGCAGAGGCAATCAAAAAACAGGTTGGCATCAAGACGGTTATTGCGGACGTGCTTCCGCAGGATAAAGAGGAAAAGGTTCGGCAGCTGCAGGAGCAGGGACATAAGGTTGCGATGGTGGGAGACGGTATCAACGACGCGCCGGCACTGGCGAGAGCGGATGTCGGAATTGCCATCGGCGCAGGAACAGATGTGGCGATCGAATCAGCGGATATCGTACTGATGAAGAGCGATCTGATGGACGCAGCATCTGCGGTAAGCTTAAGCCGTGCGGTGATGCGCAACATCAAGCAGAACCTGTTCTGGGCATTTTTCTACAATGCGATCGGCATTCCGGTGGCAGCGGGCGTGCTGTATCCGGCGTTCCATATTTTATTAAACCCGATGATCGGTGCGGCGGCGATGAGCTTCTCTTCTGTATCCGTCGTATCGAATGCGCTCCGACTCCGGTTCTTTACACCGAAGTGGAAGCAGGAGAGCGGTACTGCAGACTTGCAGACAACCGAAAACGGCGGTATGATGGAGCAAAGCACGGCAGCCGCGGAAATTGCGGATAGAATAGCCCAAAATGATGAATCAAAAGGAGAGACTACCATGAAAAAAACAATCAAGATCGAAGGCATGATGTGTCAGCACTGCGTAAAGGCAGCAACAAAGGCACTGGAGGGCGTAGCGGGCGTGACTGCTGTAACCGTAAGCCTGGAGGATAAGCAGGCAGTTGTAGAAGGCACAGCAACTGATGAAGCGTTGACTGCAGCAATCGTAGATGCCGGCTACGAAGTGAAGGGGATTGAATAAAATCTTGACAGCTCCTTTCCTGATTCTGTATAATGGGTAAAGTAAACATGTCAAAAGCGGATTGCCTGAAATAAAGCAGAGAAAAGGGCTTTGTGTAAAGATCACTTCGCACAGGATTTATTTCAGACAGGGAAGGAACCGAATTTCATGGATAACGCGGACCCTGACGGGGAAACGAATTTTCTGAATTCCAATCACAATACAAAATGGACAGAGTCTGTGCTCTGTTGGAGGAAGCTATAGGAGGCATAGCCTGTTGGGAGTTCCCAATGGGTTATGTCTCTTTGTCGTAGAAAAAGGAGAGATTTTAAATTCATGGTAAAACTACTTTTGTTACTGATCATTCTGATTCTGGTCAATGCCTTTTTGGCGGCGTCCGAGGTTTCCGTTGTATCGCTGAATAAAAACAGGCTGCGGGAGCTGGCAGAGGACGGCGATCGGAAAGCACAGCGTCTGCTGAAGTTTGCAGAGGAGCCGAATATTTTTCTGTCTACGATCCAGGTCGGGATTACGCTGGCAGGATTTCTGGCCAGTGCAGCTGCAGCGGACGGATTTGCAGGCAGATTGATGGCATGGCTGTATGAACGGTTGGGAACAAGCGGCATAAGTCTTTCTGTCTGTCATGTGCTGGCAGTTGTGCTGGTGACCGTCGTGCTTTCCTATTTTGCACTGCTGTTTGGCGAGCTGGTGCCGCGGCGGATCGCGATGCAGCGGCCTGAAGCTGCAGAAAGAATGACCTGTAGTGTAGTCGGTGTGCTGACGGTGGTACTGCATCCGGCGGTATGGTTGTTGTCGAAGTCTGCAAAGCTGATCTTAAAGCTGCTTCACTTTAAAACGGAATCCGTAGAACGCAGCGTTACGGAGGAAGAGATCCGGCGGCTGGTTGACCTTGGCGGGGAAAAAGGAACGATAGACCACGATGAGCAGGAGTGGATTCAAAACGTGTTCCGGTTTGACGACATTTCGGTGCGGGATGCGATGACGAGAGAAGCAGATATGGTCTGTTTTTCGCTGGATGAGGCGGACGAGGACATTATTTCGACGATCCGGGAAAGCGGTTTATCCAGATATCCGGTTTACGATGAAGATATTAACGATATTATAGGTATTCTGAATGCCAGGGATTATCTCCTGGATCGTAAAAATGACAGCCCGTCAGGGTTAAAGGAGCTTTTGCGAGAGCCTTATTTTGTACCGGATACGATTCATGCAGATGACCTGTTCCGGGATATGCAAAAAGGAAAAATCCATATGGCCATCGTTATCGATGAATACGGACAGACGGCGGGGGTTATTACAATGGAAGATCTTCTGGAGGAGATCGTCGGAAATATTTACGATGAGTTCGATTCCGAGGAGCCGCCGGAAATTGTTCAGCTGGAGGATAATTTGTGGAGGATCTCCGGCGGTGCATATGTTGAGGACATTGCGGAAGCACTGGATCTGGATCTGCCGGAGGATATTGATTATGATACCTTAGGCGGCATGATCTTCAGCTGTTTACGGATCATTCCTGCGGATGGCAGTCAGTTTGATGTGCAGGTCAACGGACTGAATATTCATGTGGAAAAAATGGAGGATCAGAGAGTGGAATCTGCACTGGTCAGCAAGATCCTGCCGGAGAAAGAAGGGCGCGAGCACCGATCTCGGCGTCTCGAGCTGG
>OGXH01001004.1_pt1 | contig 20916 bp, 9 predicted proteins | sample 1576241 | NCBI WGS metagenome assembly OGXH01 (sample SAMEA3541529, study PRJEB24748) | human gut metagenome | biome: human gut; feature: human-associated habitat; material: faeces | place: China | collected 2012
AATACCGCTATTTTCTTGCCATCAGATGTTTCGACTCGGCTGGATGGCTTGGCGATGGAACCTCCGTGTTAAACGCAAATATAAACGGCGGATGGAAAAATACCAGACTGCCAAGGAACAGGAAGTTTATAAGTCGAAGATTAGCTTTTTCATCAATCTGGTACATGAGATACGTACTCCGCTTAGTTTGATACGGCTTCCTTTGGAGAAATTATTAGAGAAAGAGCATGAAGGAAAAGATCTCAAGTATTTGTCTGTGATAGATAAAAATGTAAATTATCTGTTGGGGATTACTAATGAATTGCTTGATTTTCAGAAAATGGAGAGTGGTACGCTGCATCTGAATTTGAAAAAGAGTGATATTAAAGAACTTGTCAGTGACGTTTATAATCAGTTTACAAGTCCTGCTGAATTAAAAGGTATTGATTTGCAACTGACTGTGCCTGAACAAGAACTGGTGTCTACGGTGGATAGGGACAAATTAAGTAAGATTCTTGTCAATTTGATGGGAAATGCCATCAAATATGCACATGCGCGTATTGACTTGAAGCTGCTTGTCACTGATGGGGGATATGAGATACAAGTGAACGATGATGGTCCCGGAATACCAAATGAACAGAAACAAAAGATATTTGAGGCTTTCTATCAACTGCCTGACGATAAGGTGGCCACAGCAGTAGGCACTGGCATCGGGTTGGCTTTTGCGAAGTCTTTGGCAGAAGCTCATCAGGGAGATTTGCGTCTGGAAGATAATGTTGGAGGTGGTTCTTCGTTTATACTGTCTCTTCCGGTCAAAGAGTGGGAGACGGAAAAAACGAGTGATATTGTAGAAATATCCCCGGAGCATGCGGATGCTTCTGAAACGATTTCTTCGGAGTATTCAGGGAAGAAGTTTACAGTTCTGTTGGTTGAGGATAATGTTGATTTGCTGAATCTGACTCGTGAGTCATTGGCGGAATGGTTCCGTGTGTTGAGGGCTTCCAACGGTCGTGAAGCACTTGAAGTGCTTGCGAAGGAAAATGTGGATGTGATAGTGAGTGACGTTATGATGCCGGAGATGGATGGTCTGGAACTTTGCAGTAAGGTGAAATCCGAAATCTCTTATTCACATATTCCGGTCATATTGTTGACAGCGAAAACCACTTTGGAGTCTAAAGTCGAAGGACTTGAATGTGGGGCGGATGTATATGTTGAGAAACCATTCTCTGTTAAACAGCTCCATATGCAGATCGAGAATCTGTTGAAGTTGAGGCAGTCTTTCCATAAATTGATGGTGAGCTTGGCAGGAGATACGGTTGCTGTTTCGACAACGGATTTTGCGATGTCTCAAAAAGACTGTGAATTTATAGCGAAGATACAGGGAGTAATAGCCGAACAGTTGGCGGATGAGAACTTCTCGATAGATACTTTGGCGGAACAGATGAATATGAGCCGTTCTAATTTCTATCGGAAGATAAAGGCTTTGTCCGGAATGTCTCCTAATGATTATTTGAAGACACTTCGTATGAATAGAGCTGCTGAACTGATTGTGAGCGGTACCCGGATTTCTGAAGTGGCAGCGCAGGTAGGATTTACTTCTTCCTCTTATTTTGCGAAATGTTTTAAAGCGCAATATGGTGTACTGCCTAAGGAATATACAGGTCAGCCTCCGATTTCAGGTGAGGCTTGATAAAGAAGGGATAAAAGCATATAAAAAAACTCCTGTCGTGCAATATCATTGGATATTTTCCGACAGGAGTCAAATATAAAATAATTAATCGAGTACTCTTTCTAATTAATTGAGTAGGCTTTATTTCTTTTTTTGTCCCGGGTAAGGTTCTACCATGCAACGTTTAGCCCATGCTTCGTAAGCCTTTGTCATTTCAGCTACTTTTTCAGGGTATTGTGCTGCCAGATTATGCATTTCGCTCCGGTCCTCATTCAGGTTGTATAATTCCCATTTAGCGTTTTCTCCCGGACGAACCAGTTTCCAACCGTCATTAGAGAGGAATGCACGTTCATTGTAATGTTCGAATCCAAGGTAGTCATGTCCTTCACGATGTCCGGTCTTGAAGATAGGAACCAGACTCTTACCCTCCAATGGGATGATGTCATTTCCTTTATATTTGGTAGGATAAGTGGCGCCTGCCATATCGATACAAGTAGCCATGATGTCCATCACATGTCCGATTTCGGGAGTCGTTTTGCCGACATTCTTCTTGATACCTTTTGGCCAGTGGGCAATCATCGGAGTACAGATTCCTCCTTCATAAGATTTGGCTTTCCAAAAACGGAACGGTGTGTTGGCTACGTTTGCCCAGCGTGCTCCCAGTGAAGCATAAGTTGTTTCCGGTCCAGGCAGCACTTCTTTGTTATGAGGATAAACCATTTTCTCCCCTTTACGTGTCATATCAGGACGGTCGTTTTCTCCTGGAGAGTAGTTCTGACAATCTTCATTGCTGCATCCATTGTCGGAAAGGAATAAAATCAGTGTATTTTCAAGTTGTCCTGTCTTTTCCAGAGCATCGATTACTTGTCCTATTCCCTGGTCCATACGGTCGATCATGGCAGCATGAACAGCCATGGCACGAGCATCCCATTCAGCATGTGGGTTATCTTCCCATTTATCTTTGAACTGTCTATCAGACAGGAAATTATCCATGTTAGGGAATATACCCAGTTGTTTCTGACGTTCGTAACGTGCATTACGAATGGCTTCCCAACCTACTTTATAGGTATCCTTATATTTTTCAATATCTTCCGGCAGTGCATGCAATGGCCAGTGTGGTGCTGTGTAAGCCAGGTACATAAAGAATGGTTTATCGTCTTTGGCATACTCTTTCACTTCTTTCACTGCACGGTCTGAAAGCGCCTGTGTGATGTAATATCCGTCGGGTACTTCTTTCACGGGTACTTCACCTTCTACCAGACTGAATGGGTCAAAATAGTCTACTACTCCGTAGATAGTACCATAGTGGGTATCAAATCCGCGATTTACCGGATAATGACAAAGATCAGAATAGGTTTCGTGATATACGTGATGTGCGAGCCATTCGCGTTGATCTTTGCGTAGTGGAGTTTCTGCGATGTGCCATTTACCTACCATGCTGGTAGCATATCCTGATTCTTTCAATACCTCTGCGATGGTAACGGCATTGCGTGAGAGTGTTCCCCGGTAACCCGGCAGGTGGTCATCGAAGGTCATACGTCCGATTCCTGCCTGATGTTGATAAAGTCCTGTCAACAGGGAAGCACGCGTCGGACAACTCCGGCTGGTGTTATAGAAATGATTGAAACGTACTCCTTGTTTTGCCAGTTTGTCCAGATTAGGTGTGTGAATTTCACTACCGTAGCATCCCAGGTCGGAATAGCCTAGGTCATCTGCAAGAATTACCAGGATATTGGGTCTTTGATCGGACTTTTTTCCTTTGGCCTCTGCTGCAGAATGTCCTGCAACCATCAAGGCGGTTGGTAATAGTAAAAAATTAGAATTCATAAGTTTAATGTTGGTTTATAATTTGTTTTTCACTGTATTACTCTTTTCCTTTGTCTTTGTTTTCCTCATACCATTTACATACTTTCTTGCTCAACTTGGCAACCAAATCAGGATGCTCATTTGCGATATTATTCTTTTCGAACTTATCCTTTTCCATATCATATAATTGCGCATCGCTTCCGTCACCGTTCACTAATAATTTCCATTTTCCACTGCGTATAGCTAAATGGGGGCTTCTGTCATAAGGGTTCCCTGGAAAGCCAAAATGTTTGTTTCGTCCGAAGTCCCACATTAAATCGGTCTTGCGTTTGGCTTCCGATTTACCGAGAAGAACTTTTGAATAGTTCTGTCCATCGCCTTTGTAACCTTTTTCTGTTTTGATTCCGGCTATAGAACACAAAGTCGGATATAAATCTACTGCGCATAATACAGACTCGTTATTTACCTGTCCGGCTTTAATTTTCTTTGGATATCTAACGATGAACGGCATACGGATCCCACCTTCATAAAGACTATTTTTAGTTCCTCTCAAATAAGCGGAACGTACAGATTTAAAGCTGGGTGCAGGACCATTGTCGCTAGTGAAAATAATGATTGTATTTTCTCCCACTCCCAACTCATCCAGGGTTTTGATGAAACGTCCGAGTTGTTTGTCCATCTCCGCTAGTACAGGAGCAAATGCTTCTTGTGTTTCCCAGCTTTTTCTTTCCTTTTGTTTGAATTCCGGTACCCAAGGGGTATGCATATCATCCGGCCATAGATTCAGGAAAAAAGGTTCGCCTTTATGCTTTTTTACAAACTCAATACTTTTATCTACAAAGTATTCGGTACGTCTCCAGCGTTTCACGCTGTCTTTATCCGACCAGATCCATTTGGTAGCAGTGATTGCTGGTTCCGGATCCGGACTTTCGTAGGTTGATATATATTCGTCAAAACCGTAATTTTTAATAGAAGGAGCGTTATGTACGTCACGTCCGCCTCCCATGTGCCATTTTCCGATGTGTCCTGTTGAGTAACCTGCATTTTGGAAAGCACGCGCCATTGAAGGCAACTTATCATCCAGGAAATTACGTTGTTCGCATCTCTTATTAGCAGCTTTGTCGTTCAGGAAAGTGTTGATTCCCACTTCAAGAGGAAAGAGACCTGTGGTTAATCCACAGCGGGATGGAGAGCTAACCGGCGCAGAAGAGTAATATTGGTTGAATAATAGTCCGTCCTGTGCTAACTTGTCAATATTAGGAGTAGGAACGAATTTACCTCCATAACAACCTATGTCACCGATACCCATATCATCGATATAGATAATTACTACATTAGGTTTGGTTTCTGCTTGTGTGTTAGCAATGGGGAGTAGGGCTCCCAGCCAGGGTAAATGTTTTTTCAAATTCATAATTATTGTGATTTAATTAACTTCAGTTTTTCGTGATGACTTTTCGCAAAAGTAGGGAAGATATCAGAGAAGGAAGGAAAAATACTAATCAATAAAGGAAAAAAAATGGTAGAATGATAGATTTCTTCTTTCTTCTATTGGGAAAACAGGAATAGAGAAGCTCGTAGAAACCGAGAACTTCTCTATTCTTCTAATTATTCTATGATACGATCATTGGAGAAAGTATCTTGAATGGGAGCTTTACTTCGCCACGGTTTTAGTCAGTAATTGTACCCATGAGTATTTAGTGTTTTCTACCCAATTATCCGGTGAGACTTCGATAGTACCGGTTTTTGCTGTTATTTTTTGTATGCAAATCAATCCTTTCTTTCCATTGGCAGTTTTGAACAGGTAAACTTTATCTGCCTGAATAGCTAAGACTTCGGAGGTTGGATCTGCCAGATTTTCTATCGGAGTTGCATCTACTTGGGAGATTGCATTAAATTCTGCTTGTGATAAAGAGGTTTCAGCAAATAATGTGTGTTGTAAACCATTAATTGTCATCAAGCCATAATCACTTCTTTTAGCAGGTGAAACAAGAGCAGGTACAGCTTCGCTTCCTGAAGGCAAGATAATATCTCCGAGTGAGAAATCGACTTCGTTTGTATATTTCATGGCATCAGCAGCCATATAGGTGCGTCCAAGAAGCCATGTTGCATAATAACAACCATAATAAGCTGAAGCTGTCTCTACTATTTCTCCATCTTTTCCGTAATCCGGATCGGAGAATAAAACAGAAGGAGTAATCTCTACCAATAAGTTACGTTGGTACGTATGGCCGTCGGTACCTAGAACGACTACTGTAATACAGGCATTCTCTTTTAAAGAAGTAAACTTGTAAGTTGTTTCGTAATTAGTCGTTCCGTCTGCAAATGACTGGGCAGTTTCTTCTATCAGACTTCCCTGCATTCCGGTTTTGGAGTCTGCCTGATAAATTTCAAAACTCATGATTTCTCCTTGTACTTTGATGGTTGCCGTGTATTCAGCAATCCCTTTCGTTAATGATACTCTATTATTCTGATCGACACCCGCAAATTCGATTTTGACAGGTGCTTCATAATCAACTTCATATTTATCTGCACAACCGAATAATCCAAATAAACTGATTGACAGAATTAATGCAATTATACTATTTGTTTTCATGACTTTATTTTTTTAAGTAAACATTCTATTTAGATTAGTATCCTGGATTCTGGTAGATATTCGGGCAGTTATTAACTTCATCCTGTGGTATTGGAGCCAAGTTCATGCGCTCGTTATAGTTTCGTGTATCTAAAGTTACCCGTTGATATTCACCGTTAATTTTCTTTATTCCGACAGCCGGTAATCTCATTACATCTTTTGCTATCAGCCATCTTCTTATATCAAAGAATCGATGATCTTCAAAACAAAGTTCTACACGGCGTTCTTTGCGTATGCGTTCCCGAAGGGTTGCCTGATTATAATCTGCGGCCAGTAAGTCTGTCGTGATACCGGCACGACGACGTATCCTGTTAAGCTGGGCTATTGCTTTTTCTCTGGCTGTATTCGTATCTTCAGCCTCATTCTCGGCTTCTGCATAATCGAGCAGGATTTCTGCATATCTCATCATTGGAAAGTCCATGTAAGTGGTACCACCTTTTCGATGATCGATACGGTCATCCAGGAACTTTGTCAGGAAGTATCCGCTTCCCCATCTATATGATTTTGACAGGTCTATTGCAGCTGGCTTACCGTTGACTAAAGGCCAGGTAGCACCATCACATAGAATACTCTGCGCCAAACGAGGATCCCTGTTAGCATAAGGAGAATTTACATTGTAACCGGAGTTTGGGTTGATGATGGCTTTCGTATTTGATTCGTAACCGAGAATGGGCTGTGAGCCGTCGAGCATATCATAACAGTCTACCAGCCATTGGTTCGGACAAGTCAGTAGTTCTTTATTTACATTCCAGGGGTCAAAGGCAGGCATCATTCCGTAAAGGTCATTTGCCGGTGCACGGAGAAATCCCATGATTACCTCACCATTGGCACGGGTATTGAATAATCGTGTGTAGCTCTTTTCGGGAGTGGTCGGATCTTCATATAAACGATAGAAATCTCCATTGTCAGCATATTCAATCATATCGTAGGCAGCATCAGCCGCTTCTCTCCAAGTTACTCCGGACGCATTGTGTAAGGGACTTGCTGCATAAAGTAATGTGCGTGCCAGATAGCCTAGGGCTGCTCCCCGGGTAGCTCTTCCGTAATCTGCTGCATCGTATTTGTCGGGCAATACTCCCGGCTCTGCAAGTTCTTTGAATTCATTAGCAATCCAACGGACTGTGGTTTCTAACGATTCACGTTTGATTTCGTCATAAAGCAACGGATCGAGTTCTTTGTCTCCGATTACTAATGCTCCGTAGAAACGAAACAGTTCGTGGTGATACAATGCACGCAGAAAGCGTACTTGGTTTTTCAAGGAAATCTTCTCTGCATCCTCCAATGGTGAACGGTCTACGTTGTTCAGGAATGTGTTCGCAGAACGGATGGCCTTATAGTAAAATGTCCATGGATGGTCACCGCCAATCAAACCTTTGGAAGCATCAATTCCCCCTTTGATAAATTTCTCGAGTTCGGGAATAACTGCCCCTCCGGCACGGGTTGTATTTCCGGCTCCATCGTCTGTTGCGTTGTCAAGCATACAAGGTGAACCACCAATGTTTGCCAAAAAACCAAAACTGCCAAGGCGGTCTCTCCCCATGCGCATACGTGCATACAAGTCGTATGCAACTTTGCGGGTCAATGTAATGTCCGAATAAACTTTCTCTGTATCCGTAAGATCCAGTTCGGTTTCTTTCATCAGGCTATCTGCACTACAACTGGCAAGCAGGACAGCCGTTACAAAGGATATAAATAGTTTTCTCATAAATTATTCATTTCAAACATTAGAAATTCAGGTTGATACCAAAATTTATTACTTTTTGTTGTGGATAGAATTGTCCATTACTATTGTTCGATGATTCAGGGTCTACCTTCTTTACGTTATCCCATGTAAAGAGATTGTAGGCATTCGCATATACTCTAAGTGAACGTACTCCGAATTTTTTCAATAGTTTGCGAGGTATAGTGTAACCTAACTGAATGTTTTTCAGACGTAAGTATTTGGAGTCTTTCAACCAATAGTCAGATTTATAATAATTAGGATGCGCGGCAGTGGCTGCCTTAGTGAAACGTGGGTACGTTGCTGTTGCTGCTGTTTCCGGTGTCCATCTTCCGATATGCTCTTCGTAATAATTACCCCAGAAATTATCCCATGCAATATCCTGTTGCAGATAGATGGATGAACGGGCAGCTCCCTGAAGCAATATACTAAAATCAATACCTTTCCAGTTCAAACCGGCAGCAAGAGAGAAAGTCATTTCGGGTACCGGATTATAGCCGATAGGAGCTTGGTCGTTAGAATCGATCACTCCATCATGATTCAAGTCTTTATATTTAATATCTCCAGGTCGGCTTACTTGTCCGAATTGAACGGGAGAACTTGCTATATCTTCATAAGAGCTAAAGAAACCGTCGGAAATATAGCCGATAAACTGTCCGATAGGATTTCCCGTTTGTGACATATAGGCATAGGGCTTTACAGATTCACTTTTCTCTACAATTTCATTGTGTGCATATCCATAAATCCCTTTTATGGAATATCCAAAATCTCCTTTTTGATCTTGATAGCCTATTTCCAGATCATATCCCTGATTTGTTACGACACCATAGTTTATGGGAGCCAATCCGTTTGAACCGGCTGCTTGAGAATATCTTTCCGGTTCACATAGGATATTACTACGACGTTCTTTAAAAAAGTCGATACTGGCAGATATTTTGTCTTTCAACCATTTGGTCTCAAGTCCTAAGTTGTATTTCCGTGCAACTTCCCATGTGATATTTTCATTGGCGCTTTTTCCTTGAATCAGACCTTTAATCGCAGGATTATGTGTCTCTCCAAAAGTGTAGCCTAGTCCTTCATCGTATCCTGAACGATAATAGTAAGAGAAACCTCCCAGCTTGTCATTACCAACTTCACCATAAGAGAAGCGTAGTTTAGTAAAACTTAAGATAGGGTTTTCTTTAAAGAAAGGTTCGTTAGTCAGTACCCATCCCACTGATGCTGCAGGAAAGAGCTGATAACGGTGTCCTTCCGCGAAACGGTTTGAGCCGTTATAGCCTGCGTTAACTTCGAATAGATAGCGATTCTCATAATCATAGTTAACACGTCCTACTAAAGCCTGATAGATATGAGGTACATAAGAATAGCGTCCACCGGGAGTGGAAGTGTAACTCATATTATAAAGTACCAATCCAGATATATTATGTCCGGAGAAGGATTGCTTATAACGAACTGCCGCTTCAGCATACTTCCGATGTGTAGCTGCCGTTTTATTGGTGGCTTTTGTTGGCAACACCATTTCAAGTCCTTGTTTATAAGTCCCGTTTACAGGATTATATTGATAGATATTGGGACGCTGCTGTATGCTTCGGTTATTGCTCCAGCCTGCATCGTAAGAGAATTTTCCGTCTATACTTAATCCTTTTAACAGTTTCCTTAGGTTATATTTAAAAGCAAAATCTGTCTCAAGTTTGTTATTGAAATTAAGAAAAAATCCTGAATAGCATAATGTCACGAGTGGATTCTGTCTCCATATACCATCGGCGGCGGCATAAGTTCCATTCGCATTTAAGATTGGGAATGCTTGAGGAGAATTGCGGTAGAACATGCCGAACAGACGCAGTGCTTCCTGTCCGTCAGCATCATAGCCATAGGGGCGGTTCTGACTTCCGAAACGATAAGCAAGATTCACGGATACCTTGAAATCTTCAGTTAGGTTGATATCGATATTCGAACGAGTGGTGAGCCTACTGTACTTATATTCCGAATTATAACCTTCTTTGTATAAGCCTTTTGCTACATCGGGTGAGGCTGCTAAAAGAGCTTGTATTGTCTCATGTTCTTTAATTTTGTCTACGTCTGTCTCAAACATACCGGTTTGAGTGAAGTATCCAACGGAAACGAAGTAACGTACTGTTTTATTTCCGCCGGATAGGTTTACATTGTATTTCTGTTGGAGACCATTTTTCGTAAACATATCTACAAAGTCATTGTCCGGGTGTGTAAACGGGCTTTTCTGGGTACGATAGAGGTAGTTGTCATATTCTGACAGGAAAAGCCCGCGAGTATTACCTGTATCGGAAGGGTCAAAGCCATCATTGATAGCCCCCTCACGCATGAATCTTGAAACGGATTCTGCATTTAGGGTTTGAGATATACGATTGAAGGAAGTGACACCGAATTCAGATGAGAAGGATATTCGAGTCTCTCCTTCACGACCTCGGCGGGTAGTTACCAATATCACACCATTTGCTCCTCGTACACCGTATACGGCAGTTGCAGAAGCGTCTTTTAATACAGAAATGGTTTCAATATCATCAGGGTCGATTTGCGCCATAGGTCGTTCTACCCCGTCAATCAATACTAAAGGGCTAGAGTCGTTCAATGAAGCACGACCACGAACGAACATCGTAGCCTGATCACCGCCGGGACGTCCGCTCTCTTGTCGGGTTACTAGTCCCGGGATGCGGCCACCTAAAGCGTTTGTGACACTTGATACAGGCATGCTTTTCAAATCTTCGGTCCCGACATTAGAAATAGAACCGGTCAGAGATACTTTTTTCTGTGTTCCATATCCCACCACAACAACTTCATCTAATTGTGCAATGTCTTCTTCCAAAGTGATATTGATAAAAGGATGATTCTTTTTTATGGCAATAGATTGTTCTATAAAGCCGATCATTGAGATAAGAAGTGTTTGCTCTGCTTTGTTGGACAATGTAAGAGTAAATTTGCCATCCAAACCAGTCACTATTCCATTATTAGTCCCTTTCTGAAGGACAGTAGCGCCAATCATCTCCATTCCTTGGGCATCTTTAACAATTCCGCTAACTTTGGTTTGGGCACAGACATGCCAGATGGAGGAGGTTAAGCATATGAATAATATTATTATCTTTTTCATGTTTTCTATCTATTAAATAGTTTTGATGCCCGTTACCAACCTGGATTCTGTTGGATGGAAGGGCTTTCCTTGATTACTTTCAGAGGAATAGGATGATAATACATGTAATCTTTAAAATTGCGTGCTTCATCTACTGTAATGCGTGTATAATGAAGCCCAGAAGCATTTTCTTCTACTTTCATTCCGATAATAGGTTCTCTAAGTTGATTGCCATCCATCCAACGTCGCAAATCGAAGTAACGATGTTCTTCAAAACAGAGTTCGATACGGCGTTCTTGCTTCACTTTTTCCATAAAGTTGTTATCTGTCACCCCATTAAGAAATTTATCATTTGTTCCGAATCCTGCTCTGGTACGTATTTTTTGTATGGCTTCTATTGCTGTCAAACCATAGCCTTCTGGATCCGCACTCATGCCGTAAGCGTGATGCATGGCTTCTGCGTAGGAAAGTAGGATATCAGATAAGCGAATCATCGGGAATAAGTGGAAAACGGTACCCACATTGGCCTGTCCGAAGTTCAGTGTTTTGTCCTGGAATTTAGCTAAATAATATCCCGTATTGGTCGAACGGTTCTTCACTTGGTTGAGTCCGTCTATGGTTGTGTTATCACTAATTCGCGTATAAATGGTATTCTTTCCATAAACCGAACCGTCATATCCGATAATTGCTGCCAAACGCGGGTCTCTGTTAGTATACATGCTTGCACCGTCAGAAGAATGGGTATAATCGCTTCCATCTTTCATGGTAAATGCATCGATCAATTGCTGTGAAGGTACTGTACCTCCTCCCTGATCTTTTGAGATTGTAGGGGGATAATGCCTGTTTTCCAGAGCATTGTCCTTAGCAGCCGTATAGAATAGGATATATTCCGGATTAGGATTGGCATTGATAAAGATCTTGTCGTACGTTTTAGCAGCAGTAAGAGCTATCAGATTATATTTTTTATTTCCATTCGGAGATATTGTTCCGTCTGCATTTAGATTGATTACATCTGCACAAGCTTTGGCTGCAAGTTTCCAACGTTCCGTCACATCCGAGCCGTCAGTATAGCCTAGTAGTGGATCGTTATTATCTGTTCTGTTGTAGAGTGGGCTTGCGGCATAGAGTAATGTCTTGGCTTTAATAGCAAGTGCCATTCCTTTAGTCATACGGCCATAAGAACCATTCCCACCTTCCGGATCAACTTTTAATACAGCGGCAGCACTCTCACATAACTGTACGATGTGATTGACGCAGTCTTTGAAAGAGTCTCTTGCCTTTGTCTGCAGTTCAGGATCGTCGACTTCGTAAATACGATCGACAATAGGAAAGACTCCGTAGTGTCTTAACAGGTTAAACTCAAATAAGGCTTGTAAACATTCAGTTTCCGCACAATAGGTATCTTTAAATGCCTGGATGTCTTCTTCTGTCTTATTTTGTAACACCAAGTCAGCCTCACGCAAATATTTGCGGGCAAAAATGGCCTGTTGAATTCCATTGTATGACTTATTCCAACATTCTTCAATCGGATTTGAAGAAGTGACATACCCACGAGACAACTTATGAATATCCGAATCTATGATTGTACTTATTCCATCATTGGTGGCTGCATCTAAAAAGGCATTTCCTACGTGGTTGAAGCCTTCGGGAATATATGCATACACCTGATTAATCGGTTTCAGATAGTTCTGTTCATTCGTGAAAATATCATCAGGTTGTGCCCAGTCATAGGGCATGTCATCCAGATAATCACAACCGGAAAATGTTAGTGTTGCGCTTATTGTCAAATAAATTATCGATTTTTTCATGCTATCAGAATTTTAAGGAACAACCTATACTCATGTTTCTCGTCAAAGGAGCTGCCAGTGAAGGAGCTTCAGGATCAACCCATTTATATTTTGTCCAGGTAATCAGATTCGTTCCGCTAAGGAAAAGTCTCAATCCCTTAAGATGGATTTTCTGTATCATTTTTGTAGGAAGGTCATAGGCAACTTCCAGCGTTTTTAATCTTAAGAAATCAGCATCTTTCACATTTAATGTACTTATCTGCCTGTTATTAAGATTGGCATTGTCCAGTGTTGTTAAACGTGGGAATGTTGCATTCTGGTGTTCGGGTGTCCAGTAATCAAGTTGATGCTCAAATATGGTTCCGTTATCTGTGAAAGGATTCATCACAATGTCCGAATATTGATGAGAGACTTTTGCGGCTCCCTGAAATAATGCGGTGATCGAAAATCCTTTGTAGCCGACTCCTAAGTTAATACCATACATGATTCTGGGAATGTCTCCGTAACCGATAGGTACCATATCGTTTACATCAATCTGTCCGTCTTTGTTTATATCTTCATAACGTACATCACCTGGTTGGACATCAGAGAATGTTTGTACAGGAGAGGCTGCTATTTCTTCCCAAGAATTGAAAAAGCCTTTTGCAATGTATCCTCGATTTTCTCCTAAAGGCCGTCCCTGATTCTTCAACCATTCGTATGGCTGATCTACTTCACCGTTTGCAATCAGTTCATTCGTAGAATAAGAGAATGTACCACCTATGAAATAGCTCCAGTCTGCAATATTTGAATTCCACATGGCAGATAAGTCTACTCCATGGCTATTGATTTTGCCTATATTCTGCTTAAATTCCTTTACATTGCCGACAAGAGAACTGATTTTGTTATTTACTACATACATATCATGACGGTTGTCTTTAAAAAATTCTGCTGTAACAGATAACCGGTCTGAAAATAGTCGGGTATCTATTCCGATATTCAGAATTCTAGCTTTCTCCCAAGTCAATCCGGGATTTGGAAGTATATCCTGAATGTATCCTCCAAGCTTTGTTCCCATGTTTACCCCTGTAATATAGACTTCGTTTTGCGGCCACATACGTCCTCTGTAATAAAAGGCATCTACGCCGGATGAGTTGCCGACTTGTCCATAAGATGCTTTTAGCTTCAGGTAGGGCACTATTTTTTTTGCATCTTTCCAGAAAGATTCGTTAGAAACAGTCCATCCGGCAGATATTGTAGGGAAGAAACCGAATTTGTGTCCCGGACCAAATTTGTGAGATCCCTGATAAGCTCCGATAACATCGATGCCATATTTTTTATCATAATTATAGCCGAACCAACCATTTACGCTTTGGAATCGGGTTGGCAATACCATTTCATCATTGCTTTCATATTGTTCATAGAAAGCTAAAGCCGAAACTCCATGTTTTCCAAAGGTACGGTTATAATCTAATTGAGCCACGATACCGGTCCGGCGGAAAGAACTGGTATTATCTACCTTGTTTATCATTGAGTCATCTTCACGGGTCCGGCGGAGAACATTCTCATTCGTCGCATCCTTTTCGTAATATGCGAAAGTTATTGTACGTCTGATAGAAGAAATTGTACGTGAATCCATGGATAGAGCAACAGAAGCTTTTAATCCCTCTGTTATGAAGGAAAGATCCTGTGAGAGTTTTGTACGGAAAGAACCATACAATTGTTTGTCCTGGAAGTAGCCGGAGCGATTTAGCATTGCCCATGGATTTTCACGGAATGCATTTCCTGCTACAATTTTCCCATCTTCTGCATTGATAACATTGCCGTATTGATCTGTATATCCTTGGTCATTGTACCATTCTGGGAAGATTCCTTGCGGTAATGTGACTAGATTTTTATAGATATTTTCGGCTCCGCTGCCAGGGCCATTCTGACTTTGATACCAGCCATACAGATTTACATCCAGTTGGGTAGTGCGAGTTACGGCAAAATCGATATTGGAACGGATATTAAACCGTTCAGCAGAGTGATTGGTATTATAATCATGTGAATCATCTGTATTGAAGTAGCCATTGTTACGAGTATACATTGCATTCACGAAATATGTACTTTTTTCTGTTCCTCCTTGAATATTAAGATTATAGCGTTGACTCCATCGGATATCCTTTAAATATTTATCAGCCCAATCTACATTGGGATATAAAATGGAATTAGGATCATTCTTAGCATAATTCATTATATCATAGTTCGAATACAGGGGATCCATATTGTCATTATGACGGGCTATGTTGTGCTGTCTTGCATAATCGGCTGCGTTTAATGACTTTAACTCTTTAAGTGGTTGTTGAGCTATAATTTGAGCTGTCAATTCAACCTGCGGTTTTCCCTTTGCTCCCTTACGAGTTGTAACCAGAATAGCTCCACTGCCTGCACGCATTCCATATAAGGCTGTTGCTGCAGCATCTTTCAATACGGTAATTGATTCTACTTCGTGTGATGACAAAACAGCAAAATCCCGTTCCTGTCCATCAACCAGTACTAATACATCGGGCGAATTACTTCTTTGTCCTCTTATCCAGAATGAATTCTGTTCATTCACTAATCCACCACCTTGCACTTGTCGGGCAAAATAACCAGGTACCAGTCCGGCTAATACTGCCGAAAGATTTGTAACAGGTAGATTGCGTAACTGTTTACCCGAGATTGTGTAGGCTGAACCGTTATAATCTCCCATAGGGAGTACACGATATCCTAAATCCAAGGGTACATCTTCTTTGTTTTGGACATTTTGTGCCTGGCATATCAAATAGCCAGGAAGTAGCCCAACCAACAACATTTTCTTTAAGAACTTCATATGTACAATTTTTAAGTTAACGTCATAGTAATTTTATTGATTATTTTGAACTTTATCCATTAATACCTTCATCCAGTATCCTCCGATCACCGAACGTGCTCTAAAGCCTACCCATCGTCCACTGTCGGTGTGGTGCCAGTCACTGATAGGCACACGTGATACTGTTTCATTGATATATTTATAGACAGGATCAGAGAATTTCTGGAAGGTTTCCTTATCTGATGACATAGCTGCCGTCCACATGATCCAGTCGGATTTTGTGTATTCTTTACGAGAATCCAAAGGGAGTCCATAAGGATTCTGTTTTGTTAGATAATAATTGAGCTCTTTTCCAATTACATTATTAGGAAATAAATTCAGGTTCCACAATTTGTCCCAAACCATATTATACTTCTGGCTCCAGGTATTCTTACGGTCGAAAGCCAAGCGATAGTGGTCGCCCTCATTCGCCATTTCTTCCCATTTCACTGCCATTTTCTTAGCTATAACAGCATATTTTTCAGCTACATCATTCAATCCGAGCATCCGAGCCATTTCACTGTATCCGGCCACTCCCATGATCGCTTTCACGGAAAGATTGGCATTATGAGCCCAATGTCCGGCGAAGTCATCCGTGCAAAGTTGGTTTTCCGGGTCCTGTCCAGACTAAACTGTCATTCATCAATCATTTGAAATACAGGTAATTATCTTTAGTCTGTATTGTCTTTGTGTTGTTATGGCTATTAAATGAAGTACAAAATTCTAACTTATGAGCAGACTTTTAATAAATAAAAAGTTAATGGATAAATGTAGTGGTAGTCTAAGATGAGAAATGGACTAATCTGAAAAAATGAATATTTTTCCTCTCTCTCTTTCCATTTATCCATGTAATTTCTTTTATGACATAAAAACTAGCAGCATTTTATGATATTAAAAATCAAATAGATTGAATAATTGCTCTTGTTGAGTGAATTCGACGTAAATAAAGCCTTCTGGAATGATTTATTTATCTTTTTATGCTATTTTGCAGAGAAATGTTATTGCTTGATAGCTTAAGGTAATAAGGAAAGTAGATGTTAGAACCCTATACAGGAGTCCATAGTGTGGTTTATTTTAAACCAATAAGTAGTTTCTTTTAAAGGTAGGAGATGTTCCTTTTAAACCAACGACTTGTTTCATTATATCAAAACATCTTTTCGATAGTAGGAAAAAGTACATATTTATAAAGAATTATGCTATATATATTCAATAAAAGGAATATATATGATGTAAATGTGACCTTCTTTTTTCTATTTAGCAACTCAATAGAATCCTAATTCTTCTGCATATATGAAAAATAGAACATAATTTGAAATAACTAAGATGAAATATTTCAATCTTTACCTGGCAAGTTTAGCTCGAAGTTCTTTTAGTCTTTTTGCAGCCTGTAGATTATCAACCTTTATATATCTCATGAATGCAGATGGACTCTTATGCCCGGATATGCGCATAAGTTCTCCGGCAGGAAAGCCGGATAAATACATATTTGTGCAAAACGATCGTCGGCAAGTATGAGAAGAGATCATCTCCCATTTTTCATAGACTCTCTTTTCCCGTTCTTTCCCTTTTTTGCGAACAATTTCGATTTTCTGTTTTAGTTTTGCTCTTCGCCCTAATTCTTTAACCCTTTCGTTGAATATATATCTAGGAATTTTAGGTAAATCATAGTTGTACTTCTTGAGTATTTCCGGTACATAATCGATCATAGGGATTATGACAGCTTTATGCACTTTTCTCTGTTTGAGATTTATAATCTCATTATCTAAGTCAATATGTTCGGGACTTAATGTTGAGAGATCACTATATCGTAGTCCTGTAAAACACCCAGTAATAAAAACATCTCTAATCTCTTCCAATTGCTTATCATCTGACAAGTCTAACTCGTGTATTGTTGAAAGTTCCTTTTCACTTAAATAAATAGCATCAGTTTCTTCTTCTACGACCTTAAAATGCTTCAAGTCAATTGGAGGAATAACTCCTTTATCTATTTGATAATTAACAAATCCCTTTAACAAACGTATAATTTTTCCTGCAGAATTAGTGAGCAAGCCAACACTCCCATCGGGCTTTATAACCTTATAAAATAAATAGTCCATGAATTCATTGTAAAATATAAGATTCAGGTTATGAAAAGTAATTGGCTGCGATGAATGTTCTTTGAAAGCGATCAGATGTTTACGAAGTGTTCGGTAGTCTTTTATTTGGTCTGCAGAAACAACAAGAGCTTTTTCTGTAATATATCTTTCTAATGCGTCAAATATATCTACCCGATTAGGACGTAATTCATATTCTCTATTTTTTTTTAATTCAAGTAAAACAAAATCTACGGTTGGACTTATTCCGTTTATCTTAGCATATGTAAGAATTTCTCCAAGCTTGGACGTTATTCTAATCAGGCAGGCATCAATTTCATCATAGTTTGGACAAGCGCGCTTAATCCATCTCTTTTTAGAATCCCAGTGTTCCGGTTTAATACTGTATCCAGTAGAGATGAGCGTACGCTTAGTTCGATTGTAGTTATATCGAACATAGAGGACAGTAGTCCCCTCTCGAGTGACGTACTTTGGTTTAATATATGGAGTATATTTTGCGATAGTAAATCTGTATTGCTTTCGTATTGCAAAATTACAAAAGCTATTCGATATGAGCAATATCTCATCGTTAAAAGCTAGAACCTCCAAAAACATTGTACTATCTTAATAAAAGTGGATAAATATTGCTCAAAAAGGAAAAAAACTACTCAAAGCACACTGTAAGAGACTTATTTTGCACTTTAAAAACACTCAAAATATGAAAAAAGAATAGATTTTGTCCTTTCTTGAACACAGATTTTCCTAATATTTAGCATTAATTCCATTATTTTGTAGCGTTACAAATAAAATGCTATGGAAAAACAAATGGATTTGTATGAATCCTGGGTCCTACCTGAAACACACAATTCTATATAAACTTTTCCTCTAGCATTTATAAATATTCGACAGTACTGATTTTAATATATTATTTAGGTATAGCGATAAGAAAGGTAAGATTGCATTTAAAAGGTAATAGTAAGAAGGTAAAAAGAGAAATAAAAGAAAACGTAGGGTTTGTTTTTCTTTATAGGTAAACAAGATTGTAGATGGGTAACCTTAAAATTGTAGATTAATTAGAAAATATTTATGAAGAAACTACTAACAGTAATGGCCTTTTCGGTCGGTTTATTCGCAAATGCTCAAACCGGCAACTTATTTAAACCAGTAAAAGAGGTAGCGCTACGTACTCCATCGGTACCTATCGTTGTTTCAGATCCTCACTTCTCTATCTGGTCTCCTTATGATAAATTAATGGAAGGAAGTACAGAACACTGGACTACAGCTAAGAAGCCATTAGTAGGGGCTTTACGCGTAGATGGTAAAGTGTATCGTTTCCTGGGTAAAGATCAAGTAGCTCTAATACCTATTGCTCCCATGACAAATGTGGAACGTTGGGAGGCTGCATATACTAATAGTCAACCAGCAAATGGATGGCAAGAATTCCAGTTTGATGATAGTAGTTGGAAAAAAGGTAAAGCAGCTTTCGGTAGCCGTGATATGCCACGTGTTCGCACAGAATGGAAAGGAGATAATACAGATATTTATATCCGACGTACATTTGAAATAAATGATTTGGATTTAACAGAGAATATTTTTCTTATTTATTCTCATGACGATGTATTCGAATTATATTTAAATGGAGAAAAACTGGTTGCTACAGATCTCGTATGGAAGAATAATGTAAATCTAAAACTTTCAGACGAAGCCAAGAAGAAGCTTCGTAATGGTAAAAATGTGATTGCAGCACATTGTCATAACACGACAGGAGGATCTTATGTGGATTTTGGTTTATATCGTGAAAAGAAAAATGCAGTAACATTTGAAAATGAGGCTGTACAGAAATCGGTAGATGTACTAGCCACTTCCAGTTACTATACATTCACTTGCGGACCAGTCGAATTAGATGTCGTATTTACAGCACCTCAATTGATAGATGACTTGGATTTGTTGTCAACTCCGATTAACTACATCTCCTATCGTGTGCGTCCTCTTGATAAAAAAGAGCATGATGTACAATTCTATATAGAAACGACTCCGGTATTAGCAGTGAATGAGACTACTCAACCTACTATTGCACGTACATTATCGAAAAATGGTATTAGTTATGTAGAAGCTGGCACCATCAACCAGCCGATATGTGATCGTAAAGGTGATTTGATTTGTGCTGACTGGGGATATGTATATCTTGGTAGTGTAAATGGAGCAGGAAAATCTATAAGTTTGGGTGACTATAGCGGAATGAAGGAAGCTTTTGTTAAAAATGGAACTTTAGCTTCAAGTAAAACTAAATGGATTACTCGTCGGGAAGAAAATACTCCTGCAATGGCTTATGTACATAATTTGGGAACTGTTACCAAAGATGGTAAAGATGGTTTCTTGATGATCGGTTATGATGACATTTATTCCATTGAATATATGTATGAGAAACGTATGGGATATTGGAAGCATGATGGTAAAGTAACGATTTTTGATGCTTTCGAAAAACTAAAAGATAACTATCAATCCATCATGGAGCGTTGTCGTGCACTTGATGAGCTTATTTATAGCGATGCAGAAAAAGCTGGTGGTAAAAAATATGCAGAAATCTGTTCTGCAGCCTATCGTCAAGTTATTTCTGCTCACAAACTATTTACAGACAAAGAAGGCAATCTGATGTGGTTCTCTAAAGAGAATAACAGTAATGGTTGTATCAATACAGTCGACCTGACCTATCCGTCTGCTCCAACCTGTTTTTGGTCGTATTGTTTCTGCTTTTTCGCCGTTGAGTTCCATTTCTTTTGCACGAGAAAGTTGAGTAATATTTGCGGTTTCTGCCTTAGTACCGCCAAAAGAATATCTTGTTTCACTTCCAGTGTCGCTCTCCGTATTTTCTGCCACCTCTTTTAGCATATTTTCAAGTAAATCATGTGTTTTTTGTAAGTCTTGCATTTGAGAATGTTTACTGCTGAATTTTGCCTTTATCTTGTTTATAAGTTCCTTGAGAGCATCAAGCAATCTGCGTATAACACCACGTTTTTGCTCTTTATTTTCTATACTATCAACGAACTCCATAACTGCGTCAGCGTCTTTAAGAATATTTTGAGTATAGTCGGCTACAATTTCTCTTGTAGCCTCTTCGTATGTTAAATTTATTGACGATTTAGCGTAAGTATCAACCTTTTCTTTTACAAGTTCATCAATACTTTTATCGGTGTTTTTTTGAATAAAGCCGAGTACACATTTCTTGTATTCTGTATAATCGAGCGTATCTTCAAGATAATGAGTTAATTCGTGCGAAAAAACAGTCATAACCTTGTCATC
>OGXH01001011.1_pt1 | contig 20899 bp, 27 predicted proteins | sample 1576241 | NCBI WGS metagenome assembly OGXH01 (sample SAMEA3541529, study PRJEB24748) | human gut metagenome | biome: human gut; feature: human-associated habitat; material: faeces | place: China | collected 2012
ACCCGATGGCTATCCTTTGGGAATAAAGGATTTCAAGGCAATTATGGGATTTCCTCACCAGAGGGAAGAAAAAAGTGAAGGAGGAAATTGCTTGGCTGATTGAAGCGGACTTTGACGGTGAGGTGCTGGAGAATAATGAATACCGTCTGTTCTTCACGTATGAAGATGAAGAGGATCTAAAAGAACAGATTGATGATTTATTTCGTGAAATCAATATGTTCGCTGATATGAGAAATTGTGTTGTGGATGATATGACTCTGACAAACGAGAGGACGGGCAAGAGCTGGAATGAGTATGATGGAGGGTGGTATGAGTAGTTACAACATTCAGCATGGTTTTATGAAGCGGCGATGAGCGCCCCATCACACTATAGAAATGATGTGAGCTAAAAAGGTTGGGTGAGAGGGGAGTTTATTATCATCATATGAATGTTGTAACTAAGCGATGTTTTTATTAAAGGCCGGAGGTGGTATGCCCCCGGCCTTAATTACGTTTCCGTATTCATCAATCGATGAACTGGCGGATCAGTTCCAGAATGGCAATCAGCGCGTTTGCAAGCGCCGCTACCGCTCTCAGAACGATGATTAACAGGTTAATCATCCGTTTCTCCAGATAAACTGGAGGAAATCACCGTTGCTTACTCATACACTGCCTGTCACAACGGCTCTCTCGCATTGTTAGGTGCAGAGTGACTTCCTCCTGCCAGAGCACTGAACACAGCACCACCTGTTTGTTCAGCCAGGACTTTAAAATCGTTCATACCCGCAGAAACGGGAAGGGCAGGGGAAGAAGCCACACCACACGGCTAACTCCATGATTATACGGTATACAAAACCCTCGTTACACAACTAACTGTGGTGCCTTAACCACAGTTAGTTGCAATACTGCGTCTGAGTGCATAAAATGTAAGCGTTAGGTGTAGAGTGACTTCCTCCGGTCAGAGCCACCAACTCAGAACCGGAACCGTATTAAAACCCGATCTCACCAGTCGGGTTTTTTTACGTCTGGTAATTCTGGTAATAACGGTGCGCTGCGTGAATTCTGAGATTTTGCGAGGGGGATTGGGCGCGAGAATTTACGAGAGAGCGCCGGAACAATGCCGGGATAACAAACCATCACCCGTGAAAGAAATCTTCCGGCACTGCCCGGTCAGGTAATATGACATTCATTGTCAGCGGCCAGCAATTCATAAGCTGCTTTGTACTTCATAAACGATCACCACCAGGGCTGTTAAAACAGTACCGATAGCCAGCACGTTAAAAAGTACGTCCTTCATCTTTACGAACGACATGCTGATTTGCGCCCTTTCCCTTTTGTCAGTCTTCTCTATCAACCAGCGTTGGTATGAATCACTGTTACTTTTTCTGTCCATGTTCCCCCCAATTCATCAATGAACACCATCCGTCCACCAGGCTTCTTGCCAACAAAGTAACGGCCTCGCGGCAGACGTTCGCCAGTCTTCAGCCGTTCGATCCAGTCCTGAAAGGCAGGGCGCGGTTTATAGCTGTAGCGGCCAAAATCGGCCAAAGACTGCGTGACTGTGATTGTTTGGCCGCCATGCTTCCTAATATCACGAAACGTATTTTCCAGCATTGATAACGTATTCATTAGCAGCTCCTTGTTATTTAACGGTCGTCAGCCAGATCAAACAGATTGTTCAGGCTGGAACGGAATTGTTTCACTGATGATACCAGCTCCTGACTCCGCGCTTTTTCCTGCGCCAGTGCGCGCCTGAGTTGCGCTATCTCGTCTCTGTTACGCTGAAGCTCAAGGATAGCCATCATAAAGGTTTTGCTGGCTGATGCCTGTCCGGTCGCTTCCTGCGCCTTTTTAATGGCCTGATCTTCGTCGTCATTCGTTCTGATTGTGTAATGCCCCATGATCCCCCTCTTTTGCTGTCATTTTTGCGCTGCCGGCGCGAACCCGGGAAGAAACTTTGCTGGCAGAAAAACATTGGCCAACCGCTGCGACCGGGAAGATTTGCTGGCAATTAATTTTCGATGAAAGCCAGCTCGCAATCGCCGCACTCTATGTTAAGTCCGGCTTTGCCCCACACGGCAGCACCGCACCCCCGACACTGATATTTGACTTTGTTCCTTTTTGGTTTGTCCTCAAAAGCTGCAACAGGCAGATCGTTATCATTGCTCCCGGCCATATCACCTGAATCGCCGCTCCCGTTCTGCGGTGACACTGACGGCAGCAGCGCCATTGACAGCACCGCTTCAATATCAATCCCGGATTCAGCATTTTGATGTGCCTGAGCCAGCGTTTCTCGCCACTGCTCGATGACGGCGGTCATGTCTTTTTGTTGTTCAACCTGGACAGGGAAGCGATCAAACCAGCTCAAAGCAAATTGCCCCTGGAACAGTTCCAGTGTAACGCGCTGGAAGCGGCCACCAGGGATCGGATAGTCATTAATCTTCTGGCCGACTTTCGCGCCACCAGGTCTCCCGGTGGAGGAGGGCATAAGTCCGATGCTTTCCATTTTGGCCGCCCACTGCGCATTGTGGTACGTCTTACGCGACGGGTTGCCGTAGTGGTACTGCCACATATGGCACTGCTCATGAACCAGCGTTTGCATGACTTCAATAAGCGGGTACACCGGGAAGTATTCAGGATTGAGGGCGATTTCATCAATCATCCTGCCGCTGCCGTCAGCAGCAACAAAGCGCCTGTAACTGAAATAGCCCATTGTGTTCTTGCCGCGCTGGAACGTAATCAGGCAGTCGGGGAGTTCACCGTCAAAAAGGCGCTGGTTATAGAAATCAAACGCCTGTTGTAGCTCGCTGTAAGCGCGTTCTGTGGCTCTCGTCATTATCAGGACTCCTGAAAGACAACCCAGCATTTCGCGCCGTCATATTCATTGCCACCTTCAGCAATAAACACATTCTCTTCAGTATCTACCGCTATCACCCCTGGGCGCTCATGCTGAGGGTCGCGGAGAATATTTTTCCAGCAATACACCTTCCCGTCCCAAATCAGAACCACGCCAGAATCAGCGTGCTCCTGGTTGTGCTGACGCCATCCCCTGGCAATATCAACATAATTCATCGTTTTACCTCCTTGTCTGTATCGTACGATACAGACAATATAAACCACACATTTGCTAGCGGCAATCTTTTTTGCTGGCAATTTCAAGCCCTGCGCGGGCATCAAGCGTGTAAGATTGCTGGCAAAAATCGACGGACAAACCAGCTGCAGGAAACTGGTTTGCTGGCAAGAAAGGAAAGCAGGGGTATCCCTGCTTTATGTAACAGAAATCAGGCACTGCCCCATGAGCCATGTTTCAGGCATTGCTGGTAAAAGACACTTCGAAGCTCTTGCTCTGTTGGCGGTTCTTCGCCAGAAATTCCAATTCTGGCTGGGATAAATACGTTTTCATCTTTCCCTACCAGTGGCCGCAATTCATCAGACTGGCGCATAACGTTATCCAACGCTTTTGCCAGCTCCGCTCCATTGCTGGCCGGAATACTGGTAAGAACGGCCATTCCACCTTTAATCTCGCGACGGGAGCCTTTTTTCCTAGCGATACACACAACAAATAGTTGTATTTCAGGTTGCAACCATGCCTGCTGAACAAAGCCGTCCTGATAGTGCACTTCATGATGTGTGATTTTGCTGAGATCTGCACATGTCTGGAAATACATTAATGGTAATGTCAGACTCAAAACATCCTCCTGTTTATCAAAAAAAGTCTCCTGCGTAAACCAGAGGCTTATTATATTACTTTTCGTCACCAACAGAGCTGGAAGCATCTTTTTTGATGAGAAACTCATCAAGAGAACGCCCGGCTTTCAACGCTTCATCAATTGGTTTTGGCGCACGTCCACGACCAGACCAGTATTTAGTTTCACCATTTTCTTCAAATTGATACTTGGGCGGCGCTTTTGGTAACGTTTTTTTACGTGCTTTTGGCACATCTTCGGTAATGCCAAGCAGTTCTTCCGGTGAGAAACCCTCTCCGGCGATTAACTGAAGCAGTTCCTGACGTTTCCGTTCACGCTCAGCCCGTTCAGCCGCTTCACGTTCAGCATCTTCACGACGTTCTTCAATAACAGCGTTGAGCTTTTCCTGCATTTCAAGCAACTGCTCAAAATCAACTTCACGGGCAAAAACACGCAATGAACGAATATTCATCATAGTCCGGCTGATAATGCCGTATTCATCTTCTTTAGTCAGTTCGCTCATAATTAATCCTCTTGTTTAGTGGACGTACTTCCAGACGCCGGAAGGAACCTTATCATACAGTTTATTCATCACCAGTTCTGCGCGACGATGATCTGCGGCAGAATAAAATGCCTCTGATTCTGATAAAGGCAGTTTGTAACGGTTTATCTCAATAACTTTTTCAAGAGTATCTCTTGATGTACATTTTCTTAACTGAAAAAGCCATTCCTGCTTTGTTTTCACTTCTTAGTCCTTGCCGGAAAACCCAGCTTCCCTGTTTTCTTATCCTCAAGAACAAGAACTGTATCATACGTTCCACCACTTTTCTTTTTAAATCCCTTAATCAAATCGGTTTTTCCTGATTTAACAAGTTTTTCTGCCTGTGCCTGGGTGATTTTCTTACCAGAAAACTCACTCCAGATTTTAAATTCACATCCTGTACAGAAATAACCTTTCGGCCTGATAACAATATGTTTACCACAGGAAGGACAGGGAGAGTCCAGGCGTTGAAACTGCCCTGCTGGCGCTGCGGGTTCAATCTTCATGTTGCCCAGGTCAACATCAGAAATCATGCCTGTCAGTTCACCGTACAGCTCATTAATAAACTGTTCAACCGTCAGGTCGCCATTTTCAATGGCAGACTGTTTTTCAGACCATAATGCTGTCATATCAGGATTAACCGCTATACCTGGCAGGGCATCAATAAGCGAATATCCGGTATCAGTCGGAATAAGTTTCCCTTTTTCGAGCGTGATATAGTTTCTCTTCTTCAGCGTTTCCAGAATGGCAGCGCGTGTAGCTGGCGTACCAATGCCGCCATGTTCATCTTTTTTGTCTTTATCCTTATCCTTCAACAATTTTTTAATTGTTGGATCAGTGACAAAATCCGCGACACGAACAAGCGCAGCAAGCAAGGAGGCTTCGGTGAATAACGGCGGCGGTGTTGTTTTCTTCTCATTAACAATAACTTCTTTTGTCGTCAGTGTTTCTCCTGTGCGAATTTTACAGAGCAGTTCAAAAGCGGAATCATCATTATCTTCTGATTCACCTTCGTCTGTGGTTTCCGCGCCAAGAAACGCCTCAAATCCGCTGTCAGTTGTTTTTCTGGCACGGGCACAGAACGACTCATCACCACACTGAATGGCAACCGATACTTCCTGGTATGCTTTTTCAGGCATGAACTGAACAAGATAGTGTTGTGCGATCGCCAGGTAAACATTGCGCTCGTCGGTGCTGAGTGCGTTAACATCAGGCACACTGGCGGTCGGGATTATCGCAGTATGCGCAGTCACCTTCGCACTGTTAAACGCTTTGCTTTTACGTGCAGAATCAATATCCAGCGACTGAGGAAAGACTGATTTCAGGGAATCGATAACCTGCGACGCTTCGCTGAATTGTTCATCAGAAAGATATGAGCAATCAGAGCGGTTATAAGTAATCGCTTTATATTTTTCACGTAATTGTTGCGTAATATCCAGCGTTTTTTGTGCCGTCATTTTGAACTTTTTGTTCATGTATTGCTGGAGTCTGACCAGGTTAAACGGCAACGGCGCAGCCGTTTTTTTATCATCAGTTGCTGCCGCTTCAACTGTAGCCGGTTTTCCTGCAAGGGATGCTGCCGTTCCGTCTGCCCACGCTTTATCAAGTAATTTACGGTCTGTCAGCGGAGCAAATTCCCCTGGCTTCCAGTTCGCCCTGATAACATCAGCACCTCGCTGAAAGACTCCGGTCATGGTGTAGTAAAAACTGGATTTATGGTTCTGGTTAGCACGGGTACGATTCACAATCAGGCCAAGAACGGGAGTCTGGACGCGCCCGACAGACAGAACGCCCTGATATCCTCTGGCTTTTGCAGGAATGGTGTAAGCACGCGTCATGGAGAAGCCATAGACGGCATCAGCAACTGAACGCGCCAGCGCCTTAAGGTAAAGCCCTTTGAAATCACGATTATCTTTAAGATTTGCCAGTGCCTTTTTCACTGCCGGAAGCGTGTTGTCGTTAATCAGAACGCGCTTTACGGGTTTTGTGTTTTCTGCATATTCCAGGACTTCATCAACAAGTAGCTGTCCCTCATCATCAGGATCGCCAGCGTGAACAATTTCAGTCACGTCTCCACGTCTGATAAGTTCGAGAATCGTTTTAACCTGTTTTGCTGCACTTTCAACAGGCTGATACTTCACGGGATAAAGACGTAAAGGAAGTGTTTCAACCTTCCAGGCTTTGTATTCAGGATTATAGTTTTCCGGCGGTTGTGATTCGATAATATGACCAAAACAGTTAGTCACAATGGCGTTATCACTTTCAAACCAGCTGGCGGGTAAAATTGCCACCAAGTGCCTTAACAATATCATTTGCTACTGCGGGTTTTTCTGCGATAAAAAGTCTCATTTTGTTATCCTTTACATTGAATTAATCTGTTTGCACAACGAATAGCGCGTTCTTCTGATACTGCCTGTTGCCAGTTATCTTCACTTACAGGTTGTCTGAATCTGCGCTCACAGCCATTAAAGGCAAAAATTCCCTCACGGTTAAGTATATTCGTTGCGATATCCTGGTCTTTAATTCTCAAAAAGGCTGTTACAGCAAAACCAGAATATGAAGCAATTTTTGAAATGATGCATTCATCAGCTTTTATTAACGCGGCAAAAGGAACTATCTTTTGATGACCACACGAAATCAGAGGGAGTGTGTGAATATCATAATAAGCTATTGAATGACAATCCATGCGGGTATCATCAATAGCTGCCAGCCAGAATCCTGTCTGGTCTTTTATTTTTCTGCTAATATCTGAATCTGAAACACCAGGATTTAATAAATATCCACCATAGCAGACATGGAAGGGGTGAACAGATTCATCAATATCAGGAAGTTCTTTTACCGGATTTTCTTTCCAGTCCTTCAGAACACCAAATTCAAGAGCATCCAGCAAAAATTTTCGTTCCAGCGCATCAACTAATGCATATTGCATGTGTTAATCCTCCAGGTAACTTAAATAGTCAGGTTGCGCCCCGTTCTTTTTATAAAGCTCTTCCCTTTCCTCTATATCTTCATCTGCTTCCTGCACGCTCAGATCAAGGGTTCCTTTCAAAAAGGAACGAGCATTTTTTATTACATCCACTGATAATTCATTTTTGGTTCCGCGAATCATTCCGATTGCGATATTAATAATTTCCTTGATTTCAGCCGGAGTCGTTCTGTCCAGCACTGCGCCAAGCTCTTTAAGGTCAATTTCTACATCTTCTGGTAAGTACATTTTGGCGCAAGCGGCAGCGGCTTTGGTTCTGAAAGCACCTACAGAGATTATCCTGTCAATTCGACCTGGACGTTTTCTAATACGTGGGTCGATGCGTTTTGGATAGTTTGTAGAAAAGATCACATATGTTCCTGCGACATTTCGCGGTGTATCAGCTCCATCAAGAAAACTTAACGTTCCGGCATCAGCCCGATAAAGTTCATCAACCTCTTCAGCTATAATAATGACGGGTATTTTCTTCTGAGCAGCGGCGTAGCAAACATCTTTAAAGTAATCGTCGGCATAAACAAAAACATACTTATCCTGATACTTTGCCCCCAAAGCTTTTGCGATAGTTGTCTTGCCTGTTCCTGGGGGGCCAGTAAAGAGCACTTTACGCATACCTGACTGACCATACCGGGTATAGAAATCAATATCAGAAAAGAACTGATTAAAGTCGTTTTCCAGCTCGTCAAATTTTGGATGAACTGAGAAACGCATAGCATTTTCAATCTCTTCTTTTCTTGCCCTGCCATGATAATAAACCCCATCATAATACCCCAGTTTCCAGATACCTTTACGTGGTAAGGAACGGTTTAATTTAGCTCGTCCTGCTTCGCAAAGATTATGGAGCATTGACATACTTTTAGTAGTACCAACGGCGTACTCCATCCTGACTTTAGAGTTAAGAATAAAGCGAATAATATGAACCACTTCATTTTGACCAAGATGAATCCTGTATGCACCAGAACCATCTTTAAACATAAGTTTTTTAATTCGTCCTGCTTTAGCCATCACTGGACTACTTCCCGTATGAACAACAGTTGAGGCAACAGGTTCAATATCCAGATTGGAGTAAATTTTACGGTTCTTTCTGTTTATAAAAATCTCAGCAACTTTAGGATAATAATCATAATCCTTTACGACAGTTCCAAAATTATCTTCACCGTAATATTCTTTGTGAAGCCGTAAAGCCTGCTCTACCAGAGTTAATTTACCCATAAGCGCACCATGTATATTTAAAACCGTGACACTGCCTGAAATTTATTTAAGGTAGTGGAGGGGTTGGACAAGCAACGCGCGTCAGTTCTGTTTATGTCGCCATTCCCACGGTGGAACCGGATTACTGTCAGCCCATAAACCTCGTTTTTGTTCCTGCGCTTCCCGTTGCAGAGCCGGTAATGACTCATCCGCGTTGTAACGTTCATATACCCATGCAGCACCAGACTGAACCATAAAGCGGCTGGCATCTGTGCCGTTCGTCGTGAACACACGACCGATAATGCGTCCGTAGCGGTCTGTTTGCGTATAAGAGACGGTAACGGATTGGCCTGCTAGCAGGGTTTTAAGTTGATTTGTTGACCAGCGTCCAAAAGGTTGTTTCTTTTCAGGGGCATCGATATTTATCAATCGGACTCGAATCGGAACTTCATACACAACAATTTTTGCGGGTAGTGTTTTAACTTCTATGGTGTCGCCATCGAGAACGCGAATAACTTTCCCCTGGATTTCAGCCGCACACAGCGAACCGGAAAAAATGGTGACAAAAAAGAAAACGTATTTTGTCAATTTCATAACTTATGTTCACCTTTTTGTGGATATGTAATAAGTTCATCCAGAAAACAGGATGCAAATGACAAGAGAAATGCGGATTTTAAGAGAAGCCTTACCGTGATGATTTTCTCATCTGTAGTAGTACTTTCCCATGTATTGATAACATCAGTGAGAAGTTGTTCAGGCACAAAGTAAAATGCTATCACCAGTGTAACTAACAGCATTACTGGCATCAGCTTTACGCTTCTGGAAAGAACCCGCCAGAACCAGTATAAGGCCACAGCTAAAAACACGAATAACTTATTCCAGTTAAAATAACTCTTAATGGACATCATTTTTGTCTCCCGATAATTCATTACAAAAAATGAGTACTAACGCCCTTCGGTTGTTCAACCCCGCAAATCCCAGATTAAAATCTGGAATCTGCGGCGTTTACCTTTATCTCTGTTCAGAAGGATTCTAGATAAATTTTATTTCATCGATTTCTTCAATTGAAATACGCTCTGGTATTGTTCTAAAACACCACTTGAGTGGTACTTCTTTCCCCTTCTCCACACTACTTAACACAATTCTGGCTGGGCAATTCTGATTAACAGCTTCCAGTAAACGGTTTAACTCATCATCAGAATGAGTTTCTTTAATCTTGTTAATATCAGATGGTGCGGTTACAAATCTGGTTACACTCATAATTATTGTCCTGTAAATAAAAAGATGATATATCGCGGATATGTAACATTCTGCAAACTCCAGTTCAAAATCTGGAGTTTGCAAGGTTTGCATTAGATTACTTACAACCTTCTGACCAGCCAATACGGTTCATGGCTGGAGAACAATCAGATTTAACTAATTTACCTTTCATCCATTCAGCTTGTTTTTTCCCCGCATCGGTATTCTCATAGCTTTGTCTTTCGATATTACTTACACCTGTTTTCTGACTGTTAGCCGAGTTCTGTTTTGCAAAAGCAGAAAAGGTCGTCAGTGACAGAATCATTGCATAAACTAATGGTTTCATTTTTATCTCCTTTCACGTATGTAGATAGTTTATTACCAGCCACCCGCAAAACCTGCGCCAAGAACAGTGTTATGAGATGAATCCCATGAAACGTTAAGGCGCACGTTTGTATTTAATGACGTTTTATATTGAATGCCTGCTGCAATCGCATTTCCATTCTGATAATTACCAACACCAATACCATATGAGAAACTATTTTCAGCAACATACGGGATTGATGATATTGCTGTTACACCTGCAATACCGGCATTAAGACGTTTTTCCGCACGTTCAATTTTACTGTTTAATTGTTCGAACCTCTGATTTGATTGATTGCTTAACTGACTGAATCGGTTATCTGTATAGTTATTCGCATTTAGTTCAGCTTTATCGGCTGCATTCTGAGCATACTGTATGCTTTGCTCGTATTTTTCATTGGTATAACTGATACCTTGTTGATATTTCTTATCCGTATAGTTGTTTGATGTGCCGATTGCCTCATTTTTGGCATTGTTGATATTGGTATTCAACTCTGTCTTCGTGTCACTGATTTTATTGTCAGTGTAGCTATTTGATGAGCTGATCGCGTCGTTCTTTGCCTTGTCGATACTGGCGTTCAGCTCCGTTTTCGTATCACTGATTTTATTGTCAGTGTAACTGTTGGATGAACTGATCGCGTCGTTCTTTGCCTTGTCGATACTGGCGTTCAGTTCTGTCTTCGTGTCACTGATTTTGCTGTCAGTGTAACTGTTCGACGAATTGATCGCGTCATTCTTCGCACTATCAATATTCGTATTCAGTTCATTTTTAGCATCTGTAATTTTATTGTCTGTATAGTTGTTTGCGTTCTTTTCTGCCGCTTCAGCTTTTTCTGCCGCATCCTGGATTGCCTGGTTAGCTGTCGATTGAGCATTTTGAGCAACCGTATTAGCAGAGTTCGCTGTATTTTGCGCCGTATTCGCTGTGTTCTGTGCATTTTTGGCCGCTGAATTAGCCTCATTTGCTGTTGTCTGAGCTTTATTCGCGGCTGTTTGCGCGTTTTGCGCAGTAGACGCAGCAGTATTCGCGACAGACTGCGCATTTTGGGCTGTAGAAGCAGCACCATGTGCAACATTTTGAGCATTCTGTGAGTTTGACAGCGCACTATTGGCTATGCCTTTTACACCATCAACACAATCCGAAATATTAAGAGTCTCCTTGTTACCCGTAAGGTGATACTCACAATCTGCATATGCACTACCAGCAGATAAGCACAATAAAATAGCTATAATAGATTTGGTTACTTTCATTTCTGATACCTGTGATTGTAACTAATCATCACATTTCGTTGGCGCGAAATGTGATACTTGCAGTACCCTGATACCCGTTGGCGCGGGTATCAGGTTTTTATCAGCCTCTGACACGACCAAACTTACTCATGATTTTCGATATAGCCGCCGGATCAGCCGTTGAACACTGATTTAAAAAATCTTTACGAGCATCAAATGTTTTACTCCAGCGAATACTCCCTTTTTTCTTTTTCAGAATATTAAAAAAGTCTTTTTCAGCACTTCTGCACTCACTTCCCCCACCTTGCCCGACTGCTTTTCCATATAAGCAAAGTACCGAGGCGCAAGGGTCAGATGCATACGCAGGTGCTGTCAGCCAGGACACAGTAAAAATTACGATTAGACCTTTGCATATCCTTTTCATGGCAACCTCTGAACATTTATTCTCGAAAGGGAGATTTCAACATAGTCATTATTCAACCATCTTTTTAGTGGCTGATATTCAATAACACCTGTTGCACCATTTTTTCTTAGCCAGTCTTTCGCAGACCAGTAACTATCAAAAGAAGATGTCCTTACAACTATTTTTTCAGAGTGGGCAACTGCATAAAAAACAGAATCATCGTAAAGACGATTTTCTGGTTTAAAATCAGGCAACACCTTACTCCATAAGGAATTTATATTATCTGATTTAATAACGTTAGATGTTGGTGTCCAGTTCATTATTTGTGTATTCATAACTTCAGGCCGTTTTTCCCATTCAACCTGTGGCGGTTCAGGGGGAGAGGAACAGGCTGTGAGGAGAAGAATACTGATCATAAGTATTTTTTTCATAGCAAAACCTCAGACTCCAGCTCCCCTACGGAGAGCATTTTTTCTTTTGACGGATATTTAAGCCCTTTCACACCAAATATTTTTTTCGTCTTATTTAGTTCCATCGTCAATGATGCCAGTTTAGGACTGACCTTCATTAACCTGTCCATAAAATACGGATCAAGGTAATAAAGTGCCTTTTCTGCTTTAACAGGGTTCTCCCCCTTCAGGATGATAAACTCTTCTTTAAAGTCCAGCGTTCCCAGCTCCTGTGGAAGCACCAGTGCTCTTCGGGCTTCACTTTCTGATTCGCCCTGTGAAGCTGATCGTCCCCGGCTCTTGCTTGTGCTCTTTGATGTGGTTGTAATATACCCAAGTTTTTCTGATATCTTCGCGGCATCATCCTCTTCGCTGACAGCATAGATAATACGGCATGGATGAGCACTCATCAGCGTTTTGGCTCCCTCAATACCATAGATTTCATTTAGCTGACTGATATTCTGATAAATCGTCAGCAGTTTAAGTTTAAAACCTGCAATATACCCTGACCCCTTTTTAATAATTGGCATATAACCAATCGAAGGGAACTCATCAAGAAACATCAGGCAGTCATGTTTCAGGGTGGGATCAAAATCAGGATTTTCACGCAATGTCACTTCAACAACAAAGTTGAAAAACAGGTTCAGAAAATCGTAAGCCAGAGATATATCTTCCGCATTAACACCGACATAAACAGTGATATCTTCCCGTCGCAACTGACGGAGATCGAAATCATTACCATCAGTACATTTACGAACGGTTGGGAGATAAAACAGGCTCATTTTCTTACGGAAAGAACCATCAATGCTTGAACGCTGTTCATCTTCCGTTTCGTGATATTCCCTGATTTTGGTCAGGGCATCGCGCAAATGATACAGCGCGTTTTCATCAAGTCCGTTTGTTCCCTCCAGTTCTTCCCGCTTACTGAGTATCAGTTCCCGGTCAATATTGCTGTACAGGTCGACGACAGAACCGATTGAGAAAACGGGTTTAAGCCCGAACTCATTAAGCCAGGACGGTTCATAGTTAATAAAGAAATGAAGCAACTTAGCCAGTCCCGTCCAGTACTGACCAGCAAGGTTATTAAAGTGCGCTTCTGCCCCTGTCATGCCGTAAGACGGAAACAGAATTTCAATCAGTTTAAGCAGATCCTTAGCACCACTCTCTGCTTTTAAATCAATATAGAAAAGGGGGTTAAACTGATGTGTCTTACTGTTGAATGGGTCGAGAAGATAAACTTTATTACCCAGCAGTATTTCTCGCACCTTACTGGTAATTTTCCACAATTCCTGTTTTGGATCTAACGCAATAAGAGAGTGTTTTCTGACCAGAAGATTAGGGATTCCAATGGCGGCACCTTTACCGGCGCGGGTTCCTGCACCAAGAGATACAAAATCCGGGGCGGTATACCACAGATATTTTCCTTTATACGCGCCGACCAGAATATCCGTATCATTTTCTGTCTCCCACTTAAGCAGTTTTGATTTTTTTAAATCACTGTCACTGGCAAACTTCGCATCACCATAAAGAGCAACATCCATTTTATTCAGTTGCCAGATAACAAAAACAGGCACAATGAGAGACGAAACCATACCTGACAAAAGAGAGGGTATGGCAGTCAGTCTGATATCTGTACGTATATTACTCTCTGTTATTATTTTCCAGAGCAACATGGAATCAAAATTTTTCCATATATACAGTGGTGTTTTTCCGTTCAGGAAATAAACAGCAACAGAACCAGCATAATAGGTCACGAGACACATAACCAGACCGATAAAAACCCACTGGCCTTTATCGGGAAGTTTTAAAGACATAATCACTCCTTCAGTTTTCTGAAATAATCATCAAAATGAAGTTGTCTGTAGTAAATGCCGGAAGCGAACCGAAAATCTTCATCATCAAGGTATTTAATACTCATGATAATATCAATATTACTCAGTACACGTCTTAAAATGACATTGAATGGTAGATTCTGACATTCAGGATTCATATAACATCGCTGGACAATCCCAAGCACAGCATATTCAGGACTACTTTCGTGAACGGTGGTAATGTTTCCTGAATGGCCTGAACTCGATGCTTTCAGAAAATCCCATGCCTCTGCTCCCCTAATTTCTGTCATCAGAATCCTGTCCGGATTCATACGAAAACAGGAACGCAGAAGACTCGCTGAGGTAATAATCTTACTCTCACCCTCTGCCGGATAGTAAAGTTTTACATGGTTTTTATGAAATCTGAATTTTGCCTCATCAGTATCTTCAATAGAAATACACCGCAGATGATGCGGTATATACTCCAGACAGGCATTTGCAAAGGTGGTTTTACCAGACCCCGTCCCTCCACAGAAAACTATCGTTTTCCCCTGACTCAGTGATTCAGGTATAACCCGTTCAAAATATCCGGAAGTGATTAAAGCAGAAATATTATCTTCCATAACGGAATCACTACTTAAACCACCGATGCGTGAATAAAACCCCTGTTTTATAAATTTGTCATGACTGATAAAAATACCTGACGGCTTACGGATTGTTATAGAAACAGTATCTTTTTCTGTTGCCGGTGGGATCACAACCTGAACACGTTCTCCACCCGGAAGCGTGGCGGAACGCAGGGGATATTCAGGAGTCACAGAACCGCCGTCATGAAAATCAGCCAGTGTGGATGCAAAAGAAAGACAATCACTGTAACTCATCTTTTGTTCATACCATTGCCACTTTCCCCTGATCTTTATAAATATTTCTCCTGGTCGGTTAACAGCGATTTCCGTGACACCATCAATCTCATTCAGCCAGTGATAAAAATAGTCGTTAACTACATCATAAATCAGATGTCTGTTTTCGTTATTCACATTAACCCCCTTTCATTTTCAGTTTATAAATACCTGAAAAATCCAGATCCTGACCGACAATCAGAGTAATAATTTCTCCCTGATTTTTATAAAGCGTTGGCGGGATATTCACACTATTAGAAAATGCTTCGCGTGCTATATCAGCAAAAGCCTGGCGGCTGTTCGCTGTATAGTCCGTCTGACTGTCCCTGTTATTCTGAGCAATACCACTGGCCGCCTGACTTAAATCCGGTATCATCCCGACCATCATTGCACCAAGAAAACGTTCACTGAAATGAGTGTCAATCCAGCCAGAAGCACCGGCTTCGCCTAACGCGCCAGCCGCCTGTGAGTCAACCAGGGGAATATCAATAAAAGGCTTACTGCGGGTACGTAGCTTGTAAGCCATAACAAACACACGCCCTTGTCCATGATTTAAAGACCCGGCCTTATACATCAGTTTTGCGGCGGTTCCTCTTTCGATAAGTTTTACATTGCCGCTGGCGCTGTATATATCGCTGTTGACCGTACATTCCAGTTTCCCCGCCAGGTCAGAAACAAAACGCCTGTCCAGTGAACAGGGAATTGATGTCCCTTCCGGGATAAACAAATTTGGGTCATATGGGAGTTTCGTTATTTTCGCCAGTGGCGCAGATTCTGTAGCCTGTGCGGTTGCTCTGGCTTCATCCTTTTTATCGCTTTCTGGCTCACTGGCCGCAGTATGTGAAACTGACGTTCCCGCTGAACTGCTGCTGTTTCCTGCCTGGCTGCCATCAAGAGAAACATCAAGTGCACGGCTGAAGCTCTGCTGTTTATTTTCCGGCGGTTCAGTCTTTTCAGAAGAAATGACTTTTTCTTCCTCTGGTTTCTCTGTTTTTTTCTGTGCGGTATTAAAAGGATCGATATCTTCGCTCAGTCCGGTCTGACGTTTAGCCGCTCCGGTTGCAAGCGGCTGACTTGCGGGTTTCTCATCCCCTGACGACACAGAACGGATAATGGACGGGATATAATAAACAGAAACACCGGCAGCAAGCAGAAGAAACCCCACGACGAGGATAATCATACCTTTACGTGACTTTTTAAGTTTTTCAATACCAAGCTGCAATGCTGGCTTGCCAGGCTCTTCTTCCTGAGTCTTCCCGGCCTGTTCCAGTTCTTTCTGTCTGCGTTCCCGTAGCTGCTGTTCAATTTCGGTTGCAGTCGGGATTTTATTTTCCTGTTCAGTCACTGGATCACCTCTTTCTTAACATCCGGGGATACCGTATCTCCGGCTGGTAAACGTATTTTTCCGAAGCCCTGGTTCTCAATCCCCACCACCTGCTCACCAAGACGTAAAACAAAACGCTTATCAACCGGTACGCCAACAGCCGTAAAACTCCCGCTCTGTTTAATCACAGGATTGGTAAGAGTCTCCTGCATACCGTTCATCACAAAGACGCTGGGAATTTTCTTTAACGGACTGAAGCCAAACCAGGTATAACGGCCATCGTCATATGCATAATCAGGGCTGATATCCTGGCTGCCTTCAGCAACCCGCTTCCAGTACTGCCAGTTACGGGGCGATTTCGCATTTTCCAGGGAACGGTTGATTTCCTGTTCCTCCAGACGTCTGGCAAGAGCCTCTGTGCGTTTCTTCTCAATTTCGGCCTGTTCTTTCCGGCGTTCCTGCGGATACTGGTAATTCACCACAAACGCAATTTTCTCCGGCTGTCGGAACGTTCTGGCGTTCAGCTCCATGCTGTAATTACGTTTCGTGGTGCGAACAAACAGATTCGTTCGCCAGCGTTCAAGCTCATTTTCCGGGTCAAGAGCAACACTGACGGATTCAGAAGAGGTATTACCGTTTTCATCCGTATTATTTTTCTGAACAGTCTGTTTAACAGGACGAACTTCCAGGTATACCAGGTTATCTTCTTTATTAACCGCCCATCCCTGCGGAAAACCAGTTCTGGCACTGATAACTGTTTCATCTTCATCAAATACCAGTGTGGTGGTGTATCCAACGGCACTGTTAATTATGGTGGTATTATTGGGGTTATAACTGACTATCTGATTGCGTGGGTCAAAGCGACTGCCTGAAGGAAGAACAGCAGCATGACAGACGTGCGCCGCCATCAGAAGCGCCATAATTAACGCTCCTTTATTCATTTTCATATTATTAACCTCTGGCTTCTTTATCGCGAACGTAGCTTGTTACAACGAACTTAAGAGGATTGTTATTACGTTCCCCCGACACCATTTCAACCTGCGGTTCGATACGATAAGTCAGGCGAACATTCCAGAACTCCTGGCGGGTTTGTCCGGTAGCAACATCCCTGATGGTCAGACGAAAACGAATATACGCACCGATATCTTTATCATCTGCCCGTGACGAAGGTGAAATTATGACAGATGGATTATCCTGAACCATTGCCGTTTTTTCTGCTTTGTTATAAACAAGTTTTGGTGCCTGTTCACTGTTAAATAATGCGTTATAATCTGTCGCGACATTCTCCGCGCTGTAAGCCATTACATAATCATAATCATGCTGGAGACTAAAAAAATTATAACCTTCACGATGTTTTATATACTGGGTGATAAAATATCTGGCAATGGCTTCGTTTTCAGAAAGATTTTCTTTTTTAACGGAAGTCAGACGTTCAGCCACACCTGTAACCTTATCGATAAGGTAGGCATCAACAACCGTTGTTTTCAGTGGTAATGCTGCATTTAATGCAAGTAAAGACAGCCCACCAATTAGCATGCCTCCGATACCACCGAATTTATAAATACGATTCATTCTCTCCTGTAGTGCAATGTTTCTTTCTTCAAACGAAACTGATGAGTCAGTAACGTCTTTTTTATTTTTAAATCCGGGAAGTTTAAATTGCATTTTGCATTACCTCAGCAGAATTAACAGGTTCGCTTTTCCCGGAAACGGGCGGTAGTTTATGTGACGCCTGACAACCAGCGAGACAAAGCGTCACGAAAGCCACAATAAGTAGTTTCATAATATGAACACCTGTATAACAGATTAATATTTACAGAAGACTCAGTCTGAACAAAGAAAATAGATCGCGACAAGCCCGTTAATTATGAAAAGAACATTTAAAATGGTATCAACACTCATAATTAAATCACCCTCCATACATTTTCTTTGCCCTCTCAATAGCTGCCTGACGAAGCTTTTTGGCACCAATATTAACGCCCTGTCCGGCCAGGTTAGCGGTCTTACCCGTTATTCCCGGAGACTGACCAAACCCGCCTTCCTGACGACGCAGACCTTTCCATGCACCAATACCGGCATTTCTGCCCATACCAAGTGCGCCACGCGCCATACGGGATGCACCGAAAACGCCAGCACCAATCCCCATAGCGGCTGCGCCCTGCATGGCACCTTCAACACCCACACCTGCAATCTGTGAAGCATAACTTTTCGCCTGCCAGATAACAAAGCCCATAAACAAGCCCGAAGCCAAAGCTGTAGCCCCAGCCTGAAGTAAGTCCTGTTTATCTGACGCAATAGTTACACTCAGAATTACATTTAGTTGCCATGTACCAGCCCGTAACGCTAGTGCTCCAAAGAGAAATATTAATAACGAACTGAAGTTAAGCTGCAACCAGCTATTAAACATTTGCCTGAGGAAGCCAAAAGCGATACATAAAACAAATATAGGGGCTGTAACAGATAACAACAGGAGCGTAATTTCGGCAGAAAAAAACACTATTGAGCATAATAACAATGCCACTATTCCACCGAAATATACAAATAAAGAGGATAAACCACCGGCAATTGGAACAGTAGATGTATCTTTATCCCAAATAACCTTTGCAACTTGAATTACTTTTGTCCAAAGTTGATCTATCCACAACCAAGGATCACCTCCTGCAAGACTTTCTCTTAGTCCATCGATTGCATTTGTTGCAGATATCAGCATACCTCCAGAGTTTTTTACGAAGAGCAATATCACATAAAACTTACATACATTCCAGATAAAATCAGGAACAGGCGATTGCTGTTTGCGAACTAAAACAGTAAACGCATACCACAGCACATATATAGAAACACCATATTTACCTAATTCATAAGCAATAGATGAATATTCATTTAATTTTCCAGCAACAGTTTTATTTAGTATATCAAAGATAACCTGATGAGTTGTTTGGAAAAAATCAGATTCAAATCCTGGTACGCCTCCTGCCGGAGCAGGAGACGTTACATTACCGGAAAAATCTGACCCAGCAGGGATTCCAGTAACCAGCCCCATATTTTACCTCATTTTTTATTATCTTCTTTAAAAAATTCACTTTGTTCTTTCTCCATCTTTTTGAATGCATCTTTAAAAGATGGGGGAGTTGAGTGTAACTGTTGATAACGAAAGTTGGCCTCTTTCACATTTCGGCAATTCTGGCTATCACTTCCTGTTTTCTTACATTCGATTTCTTTTTTTAAAGATTCATCGTGGTGCTCCTTCCACCAATCAACCGATTTTGTTTCTTCAAAACATCCAGAAAGACTAAAAACAGATATAATGACAAGGCCAGCAGTAGCGATACTTTTCATTTAATCATCCTCATATGATTTCATTGCCATATAAGCTTTTCTGTAAGAAGGTGGCACGGCTTCACGTTGCTGTTTTCTGAAAGCTGCCTGAGCCATCTTCTCTTTATATTCTGCAAGATCTCGCTGCTTATCGCGATACATTTGATACTGAAATTTGAGCTTCTCGAACTTCAGTTGTTCAAGTGCAACAGCGTTTGTTGCATCCTGCGTGGCCTTCGTATCCTTCGCATTTTTGACTTGATCAATAAGGTCTTTCATCGTCTGGTTGTCCTGACGAAGCTTGCTCTCCAGCTTGTTACCGTATTCCACGCTTGCCAGTTGAGAAAGGAACGTCGCTTCACATCCCCGTACCAGGTCGCCGGAATATCCCAGGTTCTGGCAGGTATCCGTTACTTTGTAATCTGACAATAACGATTTGGCCTGTTCCGATAACGCCCCTTCAGGATTTTTAATGTAATCGTCAATAAAAGCATTCCCCTGATCATAAATCTGCATCAGTTCCTGACTCACTGACTGTGCGGACTGCACCAGTCCCTGCACATCACGGATACCCGTTTTTGACAGCAGCTCCTGTTTGTACGCATTTATCTGATTTTCGTAATGTTTTACCGTTTCCGCCCATTGCTTAAGGCGTTCTGTCCATCGTCCGGCTTCAATCGCCCATTCAGGGTTGGCGTCGATGGCAACAGGTATCCCTGCCTGAGCGCCGGAAATAACAATCAGTGAAGCGACGAATGCCGCCATAATTTGCTTTTTCATTGGTGATTCCTCAAATCAGGTTCGCCTGTTCCAGATAGGTATCAAGCCACTCTTCCGGCTTCATTCCTTCTTTCCAGATTTCATCGAACAGTTCTAACTGGGGTTTTGATGCACTGAGAACCGGTAAGTAATACGCTGCTTTTCCCAGCTCCAGTCTGGCAAAAGCAGCAAAATCATCACTTTCACCTTTCCTCTGTGGGTTCTTAACAACAAGGAACTGGCGGGACAGCGGATCGATAGCTTTAATTTTGTCAAAATAAAGCTCCCTGACCTGCAAACCATCAACATATTCACTACGTTTGGCTTTCGGGTTTGCCAGATAGATATGAGTGGCGCATTGCTCACGAACCGCTGCCGCAATGGGTGATTTAATCAGTTCATCCGGTGACTGTGTGGCTACGACAAGCACCATATCGAGTTTACGTCCGGTTTTCAGCTTGTTGTAAACAAAGTCCCTGAACGCTTCGTTATTGATCCATTGCCAGAACTCATCCATGTAGATAAGAAGCCTGCGACCATCGGCCAGCATAGTGACCCGATAGATGAGATAGAATGAAGCAGCACTGGCCAGCACCTTATTATCCAGGAACTCCGTTCCATCAATACCGAAAACATCCAGGTTATCGACATCAAACGTGTCTTCCCGATTGTCGAACACCCAGCCAAACTCTTCCCCCTGCGTCCACGGCTTAAGACGGGCTTTAAG